>Ga0325414_1004644_pt1 | contig 14407 bp, 6 predicted proteins | sample PopdelMetagenome_8_FD_206183 | JGI IMG/M metagenome (GOLD analysis project Ga0325414, IMG submission 206183) | Populus deltoides microbial communities from Bellville, Georgia, United States - Leaf-PdKOR-R3 | ecosystem: Host-associated > Plants > Phyllosphere > Phylloplane/Leaf | place: USA...
TACTTAAATTTAATAACAATACGTCAAGATTTTATGTAATTATTTTTTTACTTAAAAAAATTAATCCAACGCACATGGCAAACGCAGTGCAGAAAATAACCTTGTTTTTTCTTTATTTTCCAAAAAACAGGACTGAAAAAGCAAAAGAAAAGAGCCCGTAGAGAGGGCGTGTCTGTGCAAACTGCAAACTAGTACGTCCCATTTCCACGTGTCGATTATCAATTCCTCCGCAAAAATAACATAACAGGAATCCACCACCAACAAAAACAAAAGAAAGGGAAAATGGTAGTTTAGCACTTTAACTAGTGAGACTTACTTTAATAAAAAAAAAAAAAGGCAAAGGAAAGACTCAGTAATTGCTGCATTTATTCCCTCACACAGTAACAAGAAGTCAAGTGGTGTAATGAAAGCAAGGAAGCAAGCTCCTCATTTTCTGCTCCTCACCTCCTCATTTTCTCTTATTAATCACAAACAGCATTAAAAATAAAGTTCTCAGGCAGCTTTTTGACAGAGATCCCTTCTGTTTCTCCCTCCCCTGAAGGGTAAGTAGTAGTACTAGTAGTTTTTCTTCCTTTCTTTTTTATTTTTTCCACTCTTTCAAGTTTCAAATTGAGAAAAAAAAAAAAGAATGAAAATCTGTAGTATTATTTCCTCTGTGATGCTTTGGGATATCACAATAATAGAAGAGAGACAAAAGGGTTTTTACGGTGATAGCTTCTTCGTAGCTTCATGTCACGTGTCTTCCCTTTGTATATGTAAATGGAAATTTAAAGTTCGTGGCTTCATGTAGACTAAAGAGCTGTGGAATTTCTAAAAATGAGGAATCCCATTTTCTCAATAGTTAAGAGTGGGGACTTTTCATTCAAAGAAAGTTTTTTTTTTTTAATATATTTTACAGAGTGCCCTTTCTTTTGCTTCTACCATTCTTTTATGTCCGCTGTAGCAGTAGTGGTACATTTTTTTTTTTTGGTTCAGTTCTTGGGAGAGTAAGCTACGAGACGATGTGTCGTTTCTTGCCAAAAATAGGAATGATTGAGAGTGGGGGGACCTTTACTCTTTTTTTGTTTTGTTTTGCAAGGTACGAAGTCTAGTTTGTTTTGTTCTGTGTTTTTATTCTGAGTGAATTAGTGGGATGTGTTGGGGTGGGGGGTTAAGATTCTTTTAAACACGTTAGGTGACGAGTCGGTATGGTTCTTATTCAGGGGCCTACTTACTGTGATTAGCCCAAACAACTTCAATGTGAATTATTGCTTGCTTTTTGTTGATGGCGAAAAGGTGAAACCAGGTCCATTCAATACAAGTTAGAAATAAAGAGACAATTGAGATATATATATATATATATATATATATAGAGAGAGAGAGAGAGAGAGAGAGAGAGAGAGAGAGAGAGAGAGAAAGAGAGGGGGGAGGGAGTGAAAGAGGGGGTTTTATGATGAGTGGTAAATTCCTAGAGGAATTTGACCACAAAGTGTTGCAGGATTTTAGGGAGCAATTATTAGGTGTGCTTGGATAAGATGTGATTTTGAGAGAGACAACTTTGTTAGTTAACACTCTGAGAGTTCATGGTTGGGTCTAGGAGAGGTAAATATGGATAAAAGTAGAGGATTGGATTGTTTTTTGTGTTCAGTTTCCTTGATTTGAAGGGAGGGGAGATTTTTGTGTCAGCATCTCGAGGTTAAGAGGTTTCAAGTTGCTGTGCTTGAGATCTGTGAATTGATTGGTGGATGTTTGTGTTTGTAGATTTGGAGATTGATTGATTTCTGCAAGAGAATATACTGGGTTAAAAAGTGACCTTTATTTTAGTGGATACTGCTTTTACTTGGTTTAGTTAAAGTCTATCTGGTGCTTTGTTCGAATTCTCTGAGCTTGAGATTCTGTGCATTTGTAGGCATCAAGAGGAACTATTTTGCAATATTGGGGAAGAAGCAGATCGGATATTGTTCTCGTAAAGGGAATAAAGATTGGCTTTCCTATTTACATAAACATAGATGGCTAGCACTTAGATACATCAAGATTTAAAGGTCAGCTGTGTTCTTCACTTCTTCGGGGTCATGTGCTTTTTATATTATCAATTTTTGCAGAACCTCTTTCCAATTCTGTTCTATATTAGTATCCTTTGAGTTTTGCATGTTTAAATTTGCAATTTGATTCTTTATTTTCCTTAAGTTATAGAAACGTTGATATCATGATGATTGCAGGATCTGGTTTCTTATCGCTTGTGGATTACATGAAGAAGTACTCTTTGTGAAGTGATTCTATGAGTTCTGTCTCACTGATGGAGTGGAATGGCAAACCCCACTTGCAGTGGGACTGGGAAAACCTGATAATGTTCAATGCAATAACAAATGAAAATTCAAAGCAGTTAAGCCTAACAGATTTGGAAACTGATGGAGAAAAAGGAAATGATTCTGGGTTTTTCTATTCATCTGGGAGTGTAAGCAGAAGCCGTGGATCTATCTCTGACTTGGAACTTGCTTCTTTCTCAAAGAGCTCGAAGTCAGCTTCCACCAATTCTTCATCAGCTGGGGAAGTTAAAACACCCAAATTCACTTTGGAGGCCTCTAAAACAAATCCATCAGATTACAATAAGGAAGAACTTGTGAAGGCTAAGGCAACTGATACTTCTCCCACGCTTGAAGCTTCAGTTGGTTCAGGTGACCAGCTGCTTGGTTTGAAGCTTGGTAAAAGAACATACTTTGAAGATGCTTGTGCTGGGAGCAATGCTCAGTCTTCATCAATTTCTACGATTCCTGTACCTTCTTTTACTCCAGCAAAGAAATTGAAGTCCAGTAATCATAGTCAGCGTGCTCCACGCTGTCAAGTAGAAGGCTGTAACCTTGACCTCTCATCAGCTAAAGATTACCATCGCAAACATAGAGTTTGTGAAAGCCATTCAAAGTGCCCAAAGGTCATTGTAGCTGGTTTGGAGCGCAGGTTTTGCCAGCAGTGTAGCAGGTAAAGCATCTAATGAAATGAATGGTTGTTTTTTGGAAGATGATAGTGCATGAGAATGGGTCATCCTCTACTCGTTTTGGTGCCAATTGTTGTTATCTAGGGTGATATATTGATGATGCCTATTTTCCTCAATTAGTAATTATAGTAATGATAATTCCCAGCTGATGTAATTGGTGTGACAATGTCTGCATTTTGAATGTCAAAGGTTCCATGGTCTGTCAGAGTTTGATGAAAAGAAGAAAAGCTGCCGCAGGCGACTTTCTGATCACAATGCAAGACGCCGCAAACAGCCAGGATCTGTCCACTTGAATCCTTCAAGACTTTCTTCATCATTATATGGTATTGGTATTGAACTGAGTCTTTGATTATTCTCTTGAAGCTGATTTATAGAATATGCTATTGTCATTCATCTTTGTTTTGGTTGTTTCTCAATCTTCCCATGTACTCTGAAATGAAGCTATATAGATCATGCTATAAATTTCCCTTTGCCTTAATGAGGCTAAACCAAATGGAGGAAAGAGACCCCTTTGGTGAGTTTTGTATGAACTTCACGTCTCAAATTAATTTAACGATCTTTTCCAAATAGAAATTTCCTCTAATCGAGCATTCAAAAGGAGAAGAAGAAGAAGATTTCTTTCTGATTGTAACCTGACACTAGCAAGTTAATGTCCTAATTTATTTGGTTTTGAAATCACTAACAAATAAGCATAGTGTGGTATTATAGTTTCAAAGATTTCTCCCAGCATGTCTAACCTGCTTTTATCATTGGAACCTTCAGTGTGAGTTATGGATATTACTATATCTTGTGACCCTGTGATATGCTGTATGTGACAGAATCCATTGTGTCTATTGATTGTTTAATTTTTCTTCATCAATCCCCCAAAAGGCTTTCCCTCAATGAATTCTTGGTTAGCTTTATTTAACAAAATAAACATGTGGTAGCCCTACATCTCATCTGTCCCCTTTACATGTGGGACTAAATATTGTTTAAACTCGGGATACTTAAGTTCAAGTGAATTGGTATTGCATGATAACCATTCATGCAACTTAACATGATCTTTGTTTACCTATGCAGATGAGAGGCAACAGATGAGTCATGTTTGGGACAAGGCGCCACTTGTTCATTCCAGGCCCAATGCAAATTTGACATGGGAAAGCACATCGACCTCCAAGTTCACAATAACAAAAGAGTATATAGCAAAGCCTGCAGAAATAGGTGGTAGTGATAGGAGGCTCCACTTGCCTGGCATTGATCTGACAAATAGCATTGCTATTCAGCACCATCATAAGTCTAATGGCTTCTTACCATCTAAGGCCAAGGGCACTGCAGGTGAGGTTCTCAACCAAGGTCTGTTTTGTCTTCATTTTGAGAAACAAGCCTCAATTATTGCATTGAGTTTCTAAATATTGATGATTTGGTTAGTGCCATATAAAATTTTTACTTGGATTTCTTAGCAAGGTTTCCTTGATATGTCTAACAAGTAACTATGTGCTCCGGTAGCCAATAATAAAACAAAAAATAATGTAACATTTAACCAAAGATCCAACAAGAGCTTGTTTCATATGAAAAAGACATGAAAAGGAATAAATATCACAGCATGTCTTTGTGAGATTCACCAGGTGAGTCCATTTATAGTGTTGTAAATGGTGGATAATTCGGAAACTTACTGTTTTCTTCATGAAATTCACAACATCCAGTTTCAACTGTCTGTAACCCTAAATCATCGCCTTAAAAATTTGTTAATTTTTCAATTTATTCAGTGAGAGTTCAATGTCATCAATACATCTTTGGCATTTGTCATGGACCTGGAATGTGCTCTTAACCAATGCGATAAGCCATAAGTTGTTGGCTTGTGACCGCAGATTCGAACTAAAAGTAAGGTTGTTAATGCTTCAATCATTGGATATGAAACAAAAATGTGTCCCTCTATGAAATTTCTTCTGAATCAAGTGTCAACCTATCAACATCAGCATTTAAAAAGTGATGGAAAATTCGTAGTAAAATTATGAAAATTTTGCTTGAAGGACTTTGGAATAAATTAATTGATTCACTTTTGCTTCTTTTTTTGACACACATGTGCAAGTAAGATATTTAACTGATGGATTCTAGGCACGATGGGCCTTAATTGTAACTGCTGTAAAATAAATAAGTGAATGTTAACCTTGCATAACAAAATTAACGTGCAATTAACATGTAATAAACTTGATTAAACTTTGTACAACATATTCTGTTATTCAGGTTGCACTAATCTATTTGATTTGAAATGAATATGATTTTTTGATTATATTAATTGATACAATTTGTTACTTTTAACCTCAATGCTGCTAAATTGTATATAATAGCTTTCCCAACACTTGGTGTCTCTGATTCACTGAAGTTTAGGATTTGTCCACTGTCTGTGTCCACTTGCTTATGAGGCTCATTTGCTCTTTGTTTTCCTGCTATATTTCTTGTGTTATTGCACTCTTACATAGATCCAAAGCTACATACATCCATGTACATGCAACAAGGATGTACAGGATTGCAGCATAAGCAAAGACTATTGGTTGCTCTGGTGGCTTAAAATAATCCTAATGTGACACATGTGGTTGGAGCCTCATTCAAGAGTCAAAGTACAGTGATATTTCTGAAAATATCAGAAAGTTTCGAAGATACATGGATGATAGTTAGATACACATGATATATATAATTCAGCAGTGCAATCCATGGGTTGCCAAATCTGATATTTGACAGATATACCACTGATTTTGGCTATTATGAATGCAAGTAAATGTGACAAAGCCTGTGGGGTCTTGTAAAAAGGAAGAATTAAAATTTCCTGGTGGTTTACAAAATTGCAAGTTTATTTGAGCATGCCTCTGCTTAATTTTGGAAATTAGAGATGTACAATGCGGTGGCTGAGTGCAAAGTGAACATTGTTCTGTGTTTTTTGCTGATTGGTGCGAGTCAGAGGATCTTAATGACTATAGAAGAATCTAAAGAATATGTAGATGGTTAACTATGACTGTTTCTAAAGTCATATGGATGAAATATGATTTTGGAAACGTTGCACTTTATGAAGATAGTTAATAGTGCAAATCTTCATGGATAGAGATAAGAACTATTATGCTAGGCCTTTCTTTTTTGTCTGGAGTGATTCTCTTCTTAAAATCGATGCTTAAATTTAACAGGAATGTGAACTGTACAGGTTTGGACTACTCTCTCGTTCCTTCCAAAGTGGAAGCAACACCAGAATTTCATCGTGCAACACCAGAATTTCATCGTGCTCTCTCTCTTCTGTCAACCGATTCATGGGGTTCATGTGAGCCACAATCTATTTCATTTGAACAGGCCATGCATGCAAATCACACCAGCATGCCTCAGTCGGTGATACATGCTGTACCCCAAAGCTCACCACTTGCTTCATCGTACTGGAGGACTGAGCAACAGTCAAATGACCCTCAAGTGCATACCTTGAGTTCACGCACTGATGGTAGCAATTACCTTCAAGAGTTTCAGCTGTTAAGAACGTCAAACGGGAATGACTACTATTCCAGTCACATGAACTGACTGCTGAAGTGATTTATCATTTTCATCTTAACAAATTAAGTGAAGGTCAGTATCTGGTTTGACATTTTGCGTAGGTAAATAATGCTTTCATGTGCTCATTGTAAAACTTTACAGTAATTATGTGGTAGTCAGTCTTCCTTAAAACCCTTAGCACTTGTGGATATGGAAGTTATATTATAGTATCCTGCATTGGTGGAAATTATTTGAAATCATTCAATGTGGTAGTAAAGTCCAGGTGATGTCCTGCATGTTGCAAGCACAGGCTGTAATTACGGGAGAGCTAATGCTCTCTCAATTGAGAGAGTGCCCAAGTACTTGAAATTTGTCTGCCCTTAAAACTATTAGTGGATTCTGATTGTGGAGGACCGGAGGTCATGTGACTCATAGTTATGGTGAAGCTTTCATATCGCTGCAAAAATTCTTCAGTGCCTGTAGTAATCTGACTAGTGTTTACCATTTTCTTCAGGAACTTGACCATCCTGGCTCATGCTGTAAGGATTCAGATCATGGTGGTTGCGAAGTTCTATGACATTTCTCCTGGAGTAAACATTCGGAGTGGTTAAGGATAGAACACTGATTTGAAGATCATCGTGATCCGAGTTAATAAAATTTCTAGGAACCTAAAACTTAAATTGCAACCTGCGATTGCCTTGAAGCATCTTTTAAAAATCCCTCGGGATCTAAACTACTGTTTTTTCTTCCATTAATGGACATGGCAAGGCGCCAGTGAGTTTATCTCTTGAGCTGTAAAATGCTGGAAATTGCAAGTGCTTAACTGCAGGTATGAATGATCTTTCAGCCCTACATGGCTCTGATGTGAACTATGAGCATGAGTGATTCGAAAATTTGTTGTCATCTCTATCTAGTTTATTTACTTCATGCAAGTGTTGGCTGCAGACCGACAATTTTTTGGGGGCTCGTGGTAACCTGTCATGGCATTTGACCTTTGGGTTATTCTACCTTTTTGTTCGCATGAAACCTAGGGTGAGCATTTTCGGTTAATTGTTTTTTGAAATTATATTATAAGTAATATCTTTTATATTTATTCTTATGAAATTATATTACAAGTAATATCTTTTATATTTATTCTTAAAGGTTTAGTTTGGTTTAATCAATTTTAGAAGTTATAATTATATTACAAGTAATACCCTAATTGTTTTGGTTTTCTAATCAGTTTTTTTTAGTTTAGTTTTTTCGGGGTTTTTTTACCCTAATTAAACTTTACTCTCTCTCTTTGCTATTGCAAGTTGCCAACGGTAGATTAGAAGCAACTGGAGTCGCACGTTATTCTAAATTTTTTATAGAAAAAACAAGTTTAGAATAGAAATGAAAAATGAAGAATTGTTTTTTGAAATTATTTTTGAAAATTTGTTTTTTACCCTAATGATATTTTTCATGATGATTTTTTCAAAAAAAATATATTACCATTTGTATTTTATTGTATATTTTTCGAACAACTTAATAATTAAAAGATTACATCAAGATATTAACTAGTTTAATACAATTTTAAATCTCCAATTTGATCACAGAAATATAATGTATAAAATCTTAAACAAGATAACATGATTTTTTTAAAAAAATACACAAAAATGATATATTTCATTATATTAATATTACAATAACAAAAGAAAAAACAAGAAATTCAACAAGCTAAATCATTAAAAAACAATAATATGAAGAGAAAAAAAAATGATCTTGGGCCTTGGGCCTCCACTTGCTTGGGCTCGAGTATAGGCCCCTTTAATTCCTTTTTAAGATAAAACACGACGTCATTTGCATGGATGACATCATCTCTCCTTCGTTTCCTGCTGGATTTTAGGCAATCACATCAAATTTTGAAGAGCTACGAGGCAATCACATCAATTTCTGCCTCAAAGACACATAGAATTGAGCTTCGTCCTGTCCCCAACATCTCGCATTAACTGAGATTTCTCCTTCATTAGATTTGCTTTCTACTCTCACGCAAAATGCTTCATCGGGTGAACTCCATCGTTTTATCACCTCTTTCCATTTTAATGTTAAAAGTAATAGCTACCCGTTAGTGGAAACTCAATTTGTGCAAAGCAGGCAACCGCACCACGTAGAATGGAAAGCAAAAACAGGTGGTTCTGAGCATCAACTGAGGGAGGGATAATGAAACAGTCAGGTCACTGAGGTTCGGACCGATGGTGAGGGGTTTGGGAGCCAACTACCACTGGCTGGTGCGCCAATATCCCTCTCCTCAGAAGCAACGTTGAAAAACCTTTCTTTTCAGGTCTGACCTCGAATTCATCATGAACAGTGGACGTGGAAGATAAAGGAACCACGGGAGCTTAGGAAACAATCCTGCAGGTGAACCACATTCCAGAATTCCAACCATTCCAAAATGAGAGTAATCCACCGAACAATAATGACACCGAAAACAGGATGGAATCATAATTCCACTAAAAGATGGAATGTGCATCCATCCACACTAAATGAGATTTACCCAACAAATCTTAATGGCATTAAAATACGGGAAAACAATCCCTCTAAGGTGGTTCAACCCCATGCCAAATCTAAAAACAATCTGTCTCCTCGGACAGAACAAAAGGAGATAAGAATGTCACAACGCACTTCTGAACGAAGAAATTGCAGGCTAAAGGGGGCAAACAAAGTTATGCACCTACTGCTAGTGCAAACATACCTTCCATCCACGAACCACAACCAGCTCTAAATTTTTTGCCAGTCGAACTATGGGTGTTAAATAAATAATTTAAAAAAAAAAAAAATCAGCTACCCAAAACCTTACCACAGGTTCAAACATGCCAGTCCTGACAGTCCCTACTCTAATTTTACAAATCAAGAGTCCAAACTCCAGACCGAATCCCACACAACATGAAGGGAAAAGAACCTAATTAAGTTGTCAACTAATTTCAATGGCATAGACACAATTTCATCAAATGGGAAAGAAATATGAAGACTGCAGTATTCTAAATTCATGGTATCATCCCACTGGAATAGATGAATGATTCCAAAAGTACAAATGCCTAACTGATAGAAACCATAACCAACCTGTAGAATATCAACCAGATTAATCTGGCAGACACATAATGCATCAAATGATCCATAAAGACCAGTAGACCACAATACCATCGCTGGTAATACAACTTGACAGACATCATGAGAAGGTATGGCTACTTGACAACCGCTGCAACATGAGGACGACAAGACTGACTTTCAGACACCCATATTGAGCAATGCCGGACGACAACTCTGGACCTTCTCAAACCCCAAACATGTCCTAGAACTCACTGGAACAGTAGACAATTGTAAATCAATGGTTGCCATGAGAGAGATAATTGACAATTAGTGAAGTGCATTTCAAGAAGATAACAGATGAGAAGGAGAGCAGGGAGAAAGAAGGGAGACGGGTCAGCCAAACATCCTTCTCACTAATAGTCATTGAATTTGTAAAGAGTACATATGTGATTAATGAAAATAATAGTTCCATACAAGAAATGGAAATACAATCAAGATGAATCACATGACAAACCTGTTCAACCTCATCTGGTTCTGGAGAAGGGGATTTCGTCGACTCAGAAGGTTTCTCAGCCCCGCAATTTTGTCTATTGCACTTAGTCCGGAATGGGTAGTTTATATTGTTGCATTTTTCACACTTCCAGCTTCCCTCCGGCATTTTTTGTTCTAAAAAAGCATGAAGCTCATCAGTATTATTTCAGAATATGAAGCTCACCATGTGCAGGATTAAAGATGACTTACTGGAATTTTTGTCAGACTTAGCAGCCTGTAATGACAAGAAAATATTGAAAATTAGACAACTTACAGTATTAAACAAAAGTGGAAACTACAAATTAGGCAGATTACCATTACTGTAAAAAGGTACAAGCTAAACCGATATAGATTCTTGTACAAAAGATATGACTTGAACTTCCAAATAATCATCTAAGCTTATCCAAGTTCGGAGTCCCAAATGGTAAATAGATAGCTCAAAAGGGCCGATTACATGACAGAAAAATGCCAACGAAAAAAATAGAGTGGTTCTTCTATCTTTAAGAAGAAAGTAGCACAAACCTGAGATCCTGGCTTTGGTGTATTGCACTTTCTCATGTTGCAAAAAGTTCTGAAAGAGAAGTTAACATTCCCACATTTTGGGCATGTCCAGTCATTATCACGTGTCGCATCTAAAGTAGCATTATAAGAAGTAAAGATCATGGTTAGAGGGTAAATAAGTTTCAATCTGTTTCCCATTCACATCGTATTGATGACAAACCTGAACCCTTCTGAGATTTATCGTCTGGGAAAAAACCTGGCCTCGGCCCCTGGAAGAAATAGAATACATTTATGAAATCAATTTCATATCCACAAGGGAATATTTCTAGAATCTAAAAACATAATGAACCATGTATTTAAATGCGTGTTTATTTCCTTTACTAAAAACAGATAGCTCCATGCATAAACACAAAATGCTCACTGATTGGCAGATAAATAAAGTGACTGTTGTATACTTAAACATGAACTATCAAGTTATATAAAAACATAAAAGCAAACTACAAGAAGCCCTTAAAAATACAAAGAAGAGCACATATACAGGAGCACTTTTCGCATTTATGCAAACAGATAGGAACATGAAGCAAGGACCAATTAAGCATAACGTGAAAGTCACTATTTTAAGGCCCTGGACCTGTCTCATAAATTCCACAACCTATCAGACAAACAGTGAGAATAATTACTATCATACCATAGCTGCAGGGCCCATTGGCATACCCAATCCATACCGGTCCATTAGGGGGGGCATTGCGTACATCCCACCTGCAGAAAATTTAAAGAAAAAAGGTCATTACCTCATAAATGCAACCTTAATCATCCAAAGGACAGACATACAATAGAGAGCATGTGGAGAGACCATTGGTAATAAAGAAACAATATTAGAAATAGGAGACACCACAAGTTCAATATATCAAATATAACAACAGAAGACAATACAGTAGAATACATTAAAAACCAGGAAGAAAAGCAAGGGAACATGAACAAAAAGTTAGTAACAAATGGTAAAAACAAAAAATACTAGTATTAAATAGGGAAAGCAGAAGAAACAAAAATACAATCCTAGAACATGATGAGGATTTTTAAGGAAACAAATAAGAGAAAAGACACAAGAGCATACCATTTCCCATCATAGATCCACCAGAGTAAGGAGGTGGTCCTGACATATGCAACGGTCTATATGGACTGCCACCAGAAAGGCGGCTGCCATAGTTGTAATGATAAGCTGAGCCCCCAGTGAACGGAACGTCATATGGAGGAATAGAGGATCCATTGAAGAGGGAGGGCCCATATGGTGGCATACCCATATACATTGAAGAAGGTGCACCAGAACCTAAATATGGAGCTGATGAGTAACCTTGTGGTGCTTGCAGGGGCTTGGCAGCAGATTTCTGCTGTCCGGGGGGAGCAAATATATTGATTAGAATCCAAAACAAAAAGCAGGAAAAGTCAAATACCATAACAAAATGAGAGTATAAAGAGGAAAAGTGAATAACGTAATCCTAAATCAACCCACTTTCAACTATGTGACTAATGGTCTTGACACTAGCTGCTAGATGCAGACAATCTTCTCAGTTTATAAGGTTTGGTTCTTGGAATTACAAGATCCACTTAAATCCAATATCAGAAGAACTGAACATACATTAAACACACCAACATCATTTTATAACAAGGAAAGCAGGTCAGTATAGTTACAACTAACCGAATTATGATCAGCTGGCCTGGGTTGGGTACAATTGCGCATATTACAAGTTGTCCTGAATGAAAAGTTGACATTGCCGCAGCTTGGGCAAGTCCAGTCATCCTCCCTGCGACTACCTACAAGAGAACGCACACAACTTATTTCCAACTTCATGACCAAAAGCAGAACCTATTGAAAATGCATGCAGTGTGGCCAATTTAGTATGTATAAGTTCTCAAATCTTTAAAAGACAAACGCTTATTAGAAAAATAAAGATATAAAAAGAATTGCATACCGTCAGTTCTTGCACGCTTCGCTGCTGATGAATTTCTGCTATCCACCTGAAGAATAAATAAACCGATAATAACAGTAAGAAATCCACTTACAATCTCAAATTAAAAAAATTCAATTCAGCAATTCGTAACATGAACGAAACCCAACTCTTAGCATCCAAAAACTGTTAATTCAATTTCGCAATAATAACAAAAAAAACCCGATCCGTTAGGGTTCAGTCCAGAAAGAAAAAATAGAAAGAAAAAAAAAAGAGGGCAAGGTTTTCAGTTAATGCGTAAATAATTGAAAGAATGAAAAGAAGAGGAACCTGAGACATGGCGTGGTTATCGGGTCTTTAGGTTTTTTTTCGGATTGGGGAGGTTAAGAGAGACTGCTTTATTTTGCCCAACTATAGAAAGCAGTGGTTTGGGAATTCTTCTTTTTGTATTTTATATTATAATGAACACTTTGGTACCTCTACTTGCGCCAAACTTAACTCTGGTTCCACTCCTTTGAATTTTTTCTATTTAAGTGCCTGTTTAGGTGTGTTTTATTTTTCCTACCTTTTCAATTAAGTGTGTTTACTTTTCTTTCTATTTAAATGCATACTTGCATAGTTATTAATCTCGATCGAGCCTATAAACATTAAAGTTGTTAGAATTAATTGCATACAAGCTAAATAATGAAAAGCTTCTTCTCGACGGAGAAAGGTTTGAGATGTTACATGTTGTGTGCTAGCTGGTTCCATATTAGATAATTATAAGGGTTATATTTATTTTTATTTTTATTAATATGGATGTCCAGACCAGCTTATGTGCATCTCGACTAATCTCACGGGCTCTGAAATTAACAATCATTTAAGCCTTTAGTGACCCTAAAATTTGTGAGACTCGAATTGATGATCTCTAGAGAGCAAACCTAGAGTCTAACTAACTCAAGATTGGGATATATTTATTTCTTAGAAGAAGTCATGTGATGTTTTCAAGTCCGGGAAAGAAAAGGTAACTCATGGACATTTATTTTATATTAATCCTCTAATTAGAATGCTTAATATAGATGAGGATTCTTATCAAATTGACAAAATAGAAGTCACGTGATCTTGCTAGAGCTGAGAAGAATATTAAAAAAAAAATCTTTAGATAATTCACTTGTAAATCAAGAAATCAAGAAGAAAGTACTCTCGAATTTTATTTCTAGTATAGACTAGAAGTAAAAAAAAAAAAATTGTCAACAAGTGGGATGTTTTTCTGGAAAGCAAAGGTTTTGAAAGAATTGACATGGATTACCTACCAAATTTAACGATACAAATAAACTTATGTTTACTGCATGTTTTATAGAAGCCAAGGATCCCTTAGGTCCTCTGATTCTTCATGATGTCGCTGGTTCTCTAGCTAGCTATCTATTTCTGGGTCAACTCTTCTCGTCCACCATTGAACTTGTTCAGTGAGAAGTGTAACATGGAGATTTACGATCCGATGTGTTACCCAAGTATTGACGAACCAATATTTTCACGGCATATTTTTATATGTTTTTATTAAAAAAAATATGGGATGAAGGTATAATTTCTTTTTTCATATAAATAGTAAAGACATATTGGTTTAGACCTGTTTGTTTGCTGGAAAATAATTTTTTTTTAAGATGAATTCTGAGAAAGGTGAATTCTGAAAAAGTGAATTTCAGGAAAGTATTTTTTGATATTTGGTAGTGTAATGGAAAATAAGTTAGAAATCACTTTCCAGTGTTTGGTTATGTCATGGAAAATGAGCTGAAAAATAACTTATTAATATTTTTTTTCTCAAGTTTATTAAAATAATAAGAAACAAATCTTACAAATTAAAAAGTTGAATGAGAATGAAATTGAAAAAAAATATAATTTCATAAATTATCTCAAATAAAATAAATAATAATCAAAATAATAGAGA
>Ga0325414_1004645_pt1 | contig 14406 bp, 10 predicted proteins | sample PopdelMetagenome_8_FD_206183 | JGI IMG/M metagenome (GOLD analysis project Ga0325414, IMG submission 206183) | Populus deltoides microbial communities from Bellville, Georgia, United States - Leaf-PdKOR-R3 | ecosystem: Host-associated > Plants > Phyllosphere > Phylloplane/Leaf | place: USA...
ACAAGAATTAGGCCCTCTGAAAAATCTCTATGTTTTTCCATCACCTTAAAATGCACCTTCGAGCCTTTGATCATCATTTTTAGGGCGCTTTCAAGTCTTTATCTTCTTTCAAGTGCGCCTTCGAGCCCTTGACCATCCAAGGTATTGCGTTTCTTAGCCCTACCTCCCTTTTCGAGAACACCTTCGAGCCTTACCTCCCTTCAAATGCACCCTCGAGCCTTTGATCATCATTTTTAGGGCGTCTTTGAGCCTTCGCTTTCCTCGTGGAGTGCCTTTGAGCACTTGCTTTCCTCTTCGAGTGCCTTTGAGCACTTGCTTTCCTCTTCGAGTGCCTTTGAGCACTTGCTTTTCTCTTCGAGAGCGCCTTTGAGCCTTCGCTTTCCTCATGGAGTGCCTTTGAGCACTTGCTTTTCTCTTCGAGCGTGCCTTTGAGCCCTCGCTTTTCCCCTCGAGTACCTTTGAGCAGGCGCTTTTCTCTTCGAGCGCGCCTTTGAGCCTTCGCTTTTCTCTTCGAGTGCCTTTGAGCACTTGCTTTTCTCTTCGAGAGCGCCTTTGAGCCCTCGCTTCCCTCCTCGAGTACCTTTGAGCACTCGCTTTCCTCTTCGAGCGCCTTTGAGCACTTGCTTTTCTCTTCGAGCGCGCCTTTGAGTCCTCGCTTTCCTCTTCAAGTGCCTTTGAGCACTTGCTTTTCTCTTCGAGTGCGCCTTCGAGCCCTCGCTTTCTCCCTTCGAGCGCGCCTTCGAGCCCTCGCTTCCCTTTGAGCGCGCCTTTGAGCCCTCGCTTTCTCCCTTCGAGCGCGCCTTCGAGCCCTCGCTTCCCTTCGAGCGCACCTTTGAGCCCTCGCTTTCTCCCTTCGAGCATGCCTTCGAGCCCTCGTTTCCCTTCGAGCGCGCCTTTGAGCCCTCGCTTCTCTTTGAGCGCGCCTTTGAGCCCTCGCTTTCTTCTTTCGAGTGCGCCTTCGAGCCCTCGCTTTCGTTTCTTTTTTACTTGGGTAGGTCACCCATCACAATAAGACCACTTCTAAAAAAAAAAAAAAAAAAAAAAACAAAACAAAAAACAAAAAAAAAAAACAAAAAAAGGGGGTGGATCGTCTTCCAAATGACTTGATTCTTGATTTCTACATCTCTCTGTAAAGGTCGTGTGTCAAATATACTGTTTCAAAGTTTTCAAGACTAAAAAAAAAAAATGTTCTTTCTGTATCTACTTTTCTTTATAAATTTACTACACAAAGCTAAAAGAAAATAAAATTTTCCAATATCTTTGCATAGTAAATATTATAAAGAGGGGGCAACTGTTATAACCCAATTTTTGACCATTTTTATTTTTATTTTTATTTTTTATTATTATTTTATTTACTGAAAAGGATAAAAAATGATGATGATGATAAAAAATGATGATAAAAAAATAATAATAGTAAAATGAGATAAATGAAGAATGAATTAAAATTTGGGTTAAGGACAACATGATTAGAAGTTTTGGGGTTTAATTAAACTTTGAAATTAATCTAATTAAGTTTGGAATTAATTAATCCAATTAAAGGTTTAATTGGAGAATTGATAAGTTTTGAGACTTAATTGAGCTTGGAATTAATTTAATTCATCCAATCAAGGGTTTAATTGGAGAATTGATAAGTTTTGAGACTTAATTAAGCTTGGAATTAATTTAATTAATCCAATCAGGGGCTTAATTAGAGAATTGATAAGTTTTAGACTTAATTGGACTTTGGATTTAATTAAATTAATGAAATCAGGGACTTAATTAAAGAAATAGCAAAGTTTGGGGTTAATTGGGGACACGATTGTAGCAGATTAAAATCCAAGGACCAACTTGTAAAAAGCGCCGAAATACAGGGGTCCAATTACAATTTAGAAAGGGACTTGATTGCATGATTTCAGAAATTCAGTGACCAGATTGAAAATGGTCATTTCCATCGCACAAACGGCGCCGTTTTGAGAAGCTGTTCATTGCCTTCTTCGCCTTCTTCCTCAGGAGCCGTTTCTGGCAGTAATGGCTTTGAAGCCGTTTCAAATGGTTGGTATTCTCTGGCTATAAACCCAGAGAAGATGAGGAATCAAGGGGGGGAAGAAAAAAGAGAGAACCGGGGCAAGAACCAAGGAAAAAAGACAGAACCAGGGGAGGAAGAAAAAAGACAGAACTGGGGGGGGAAAAGAGAGAACCGGGGGGGAAAAGAACTGGAAAAGCTGGGGAATTGGACCCGAAAACCAGAGGCAAAAAAAAAGAGCAAAAAACACCGAGGAGCAGAAAAAATGAAACCCAGAAAACGGAGGAAAAATACCCAGAGCAAAAACAGAGACAAACGCACTCATAAAACTCAGAAAACCAACGATCGACATCACCGTCTTCTCGATCCCCCCTGCAAATCGGAAACAAGAAAGAAAGGAGGAAGAAAAGGGGATCAAAGAAAACAGGATCAGTGTTTCTAGCCCTTCCTTGGTCTCAAAACGCAAGCAAATAAAAAAAAGAAGCCGCAAGCATTGGATCAGTTTCAGTCATTCGCCCTTCACTTTCAGCCTGGGTCATTAGCAACAGGAATAGGACCAGGTGAGCGCAAGGAAGGGAGGAAGGCTGCCCTGGCAATCGTGGTTCAAACACCAACTGCCCTCAACCTCGTCTTCACCTTCAGGAGCAGCAGACCACAAGTAAGTTTTTCTTCATCTCTTCCCGCTTTGCATTATCCTTAGGCACTTGCCGTGGGATTAATTAGCCTTTCCCAGTGCACGCACACGTGGTGCGTGCCTTTGCCCAGCCGGGTCACTGGCTTGGGCCAGTGACCGGGCTGGGCTGGCTGGGTCCAGCCCAGCCCATGTGGGCTGAGCTGGGCCCAGCCCCAAAAATTAAAAAAATAATAAAAAATTAAAAAATAGGAGAAATAGAAAAATAAAAAAATATGTGTATGCATGGATAGAAATAATATAAATTTACCGGTTTACTCACCAACGCCAGAGTCGGGAGTAAAATACTGGTTTAAGTTTATATTAATTTTTATTCGTTATATTTTATTTTATTTAGCTACAAAATAAAAAAATATTTGCATGCGTAAAAAATAATTTTTTTTTGTGTGAATATACACTGGCGCCAGAGTCAGGAATATTATAAGTAAATTATCACAGCATAAACTAATAAACATTTAGCAATTTAAGACAAAACCAGCAATGCAGTCTGCCTTAGGCAGAACGTTTAAGGGGTGATAATATCTTCCCTTTTACGTAACCAATCCCGAGCCATAGAATCTCTGTTGACCAGTTAGGGTTCCTAGTGACCATAATACTAGGTGGCGACTCCTTAGACAAGACCTTTTTCCCTAAAAGAACCAGATGCCAGAAATCTGTTCTTTTTCCACAATCGAGGATTATTTTGTGGGCCGCCGCGATGTCGGGTGCGACAAGTTTCATGTAAAACAAAATTCATAACTCTCGATCGGGTTATCAGAAAATTCTGAAAATTTGCGTAAAGCCTTCTAATATGATGTCTTAGCTTGGGTTAAAATTTCTGAATTTTTAGAGAAATTCAGAAATTTGACGAAAAATCATAATTTGACTAGTTTTACGTTATTAGATGTAATTTTCAATCGAACCATCAGATTAAGCTGAAATTTTATGAGAAACCTTAAAATATATTGAATACATTCTGGTTAAAATTTTAGGATGAACAGAGGTTGGTAGTGCTGGAAAAAAAATAAGGACCGTCAAATTGAAGCAAAAAGACTCATTAAGGGTAAAATGATTATTTTCCATTAAAAATAAAACAAATCAGCTCCTTTTTCTGCTATAAGCTGCTGACTGGGCAGAAAGAAAATGTGGAAAGAAAAAAAAACAAAGTGAATAACGTTATAAATCAAGAGAAAAACAAGAAAAAGTAAGAGATAGCTTTGAAACTTGTAAGATTGAAAGACTTAGAACATTAAATTAAGGAAGAATCAAGTGAAGGATGATATAAGAAAGGAGAGGAGGGCTAGCCACACTAGGAGGAGAAGAGAAGTTGGGAGAACTTAGATTAGTAAGCATGAAAACTTAAGATTCTTAATTGAATGAAGTGTTTTTGAGTTTATTTGAGTAAGTTATCAAACAATGACAATTTAATTTAATTTAATTTCTTATATTCTTGACTTTTTAAATTAGGGTTCTTATGAGAATTTGAAGATTTTGAGAAAAGTAGTAAACATGATGGAATTGAGGTAGAATAGTATAGAAATAGTGAATGTAAGTAGTAATTAAGAAAAAATTGAATAAGTTTGAAGAAATGAACTTGTAACAAAGGATGAGGAAATAAAGGAATGAGGTTATAATTGTTTTATGTTTGAGAAATGATGTTCTTTATCTTATTTTAAGTATTCAAAATATGAACAAGTGAAGAAACATCATAAGAATGTGAAAAGAAGAATTAAATAAATGGTGGGAATAGTTCATGGAAGAATTCTTTAAGTGAGTTAAAAGAAGAAAATTGATTAAAACTATATGTTCAAAATAAGGTGACAAATGAATGAAATTTTTGGTACGAAACCCAATAAAATAAAAGATATTACGTGCTTCAAATTTAGACAAGTAGGAGAAATAATAATGGATTAATAATGTAGTGCAATTTGATTGATTCAGGAGTTATTTCGGGAGTAGGGTAAAAGGCAGAAGGAGCTGGGCCATCACGAGAAGACGGTAGGTGATTCATCACTTTCTTTTAAAATTCAATTTCATTATTAGTTATGAGTTGTTTATGACATATTGATATGGAAAAAGTAGAAGAAGAAACTTGTTTGTATTATAATTCGGATGTTGGGTATTTCGTATAGAATTACTGATTAGATTGGCTATTGATGGAGAATAGTCAGATGTTGGGTAATATGTCTGGAACTACTGGTTAGATTGGCTATTGATGGAGAATAGCCAGATGTTGGGTAATTCGTATCGAATTCCCGGTTTGATGTTGGCTATCGAAGAGGGTTAGCCGGGTTTGAGATAAAATTGTGAATTACAAAATTAAAAATTAAGCAATGAGTGTTGGTTGCAGAGGTCCTATAAGTATAGGATTAATAAATTATGAATGAGTTATTAATGTTGATATGTAGTAAGTTAGCGATGAAAGACAATTTGATATATTTTGAAGAATTGTGAACATAATAGCTTCATCATTTTTAATGTGTTATCTTCCTTATTTCTTATTAATGTTATGTATATAGGTTTTTCACAAGGTGATGTGGAGCGTTAAATATTGGCTTTGTGTTTAAATTTGTTTATTTTATGGGATGTAATATCTTTTGCTTCATATGTAATTTATATTATATATAGATTTTAATATATATATCCTAAAGATGAGTAAGGAACTAATATTAGAAAACTATTCGAAAAGAATACTTAGTAATTATAATCATGCATGTTTAAAAGATGGATGTATGTTAATGTAATAATTAGTTCAATATGAATCTTTTGAGTTTATATTTGTTTGTAGTTAATGTTTTATTTATTAATGATGTAAGGATGAAAAAGCATAATGAAGTATGGTTATATGAAATATTGTATGATGAGATGGGATATGATTCAGGATAGTTGGATCGAAGTGGAAGATTTGAGTATTGTGATTGAATGAAGTCTAGTTGATAACTTGGCAATATTAAAAAAGAAAACAAACTCTGCTGAAATTTTCAAAAAAAAATCCTATAATCTTAGATGTATTATTCAATACTTGACGTTAGTAAAGAAATGTTTAAGATTTCATGACATTATAATTTGAGGGTGTTACATGATGCAACCATATTATTCGATAGTTTCACCCATATTTAACTAGTGTTTTACCTATGTTTTATATATAAAATGCCTTGATATTCTTTATTTTATGTTTTGAAGGCACTTTTGGATGAAAGATGCAAAAAGGAGTAAATTGGAGATAATTGGTAGATTTAACCTTCAGTCGATGTTTTGTGCAGAGCGTGAGCTCTAGAGGTTGAAATGAAGTGATTTTAGTGGCATTAAAAAGCTAACATTCATACCTTTCTGAACATCTAAAGCAAGAAAATAAAATAAGGAACAACATGGAAATCGCAGCCTTCAAAGTCAAATTATTAGTGCGGACACTGTGGTTGTTTGATGGTTAGGGTTAGTTCTACGACGGATCCGTTAACTAACCAATGTTAAGAAGAGATAAATATTCAAAATATAAATTGATGTTTCGTTTCCATGATCAGTTTTAATTTCTGTTGGTGGATGTGTGCTTGTGACCAAGGTTTGTTTTCTTGATAAATTTTGGTTTCAATTGATTTTGTTTACTAGTTTAATTTCTTCCATAGTTTAGATCATCACAAATCAAACCCCCCCCCCATATTGCATATCATCTAGCATAAAAATCTAACTTGAATCTTCCTCGTGGGATCGACCCCTCGCTTGCTCTATACTATCTTGTGTGTTGTGTTTGAAGCTAGGGTAATTATTTTGTGCGATCGCGACATCGCAACATTACACCTCCCTTCAATCCATAGGTGTTGTTGACAATGCTCCTTTGCTACCCATGTCAGGTCAACCACCATTAGCTCTTGTTGCCCAATAACAATTCTCTGGTTCCTATAATATTTTACTAACATGAAGCAATTCAGTATTGCTTCACCAATTGTTATAGTTACTGAGCTTAGAATTTAAGTTTTGAGATTTAGGAGTTGTTCATTATTTTTTAGGCATTAAGGTCCATCCTACCACTATGGGTATCATGCTATGATAAGATAAGTATATTCTTGACATCCTTCACAGAGCAGGTATGTGTTTTTGCAAGCCTATTGATACTCCTCTTTCTACATCAAAGGTTGTAGTGGTATCCGCTTGCTTGTTTTAGGATTCTACGCATTTTCAACAAATTATTAGTGCTCTTCAATATCACACTTTTACTAGACCAGAAATTTATCAGTATATGCATACTCCTACAGATGCATATTAGGCTGCAGTTAAATGTATTTTGTGTTATCTTAGAGGTACGATTTCTTTTGGTCTCCATATCACTCGTAGCTCTTCTTTTTTCATTGCATGGTTTTACAGATGTTGATTGGGCTAGTAATATTGATGATCATAAATCTATGGGTGGATATCTTGTATTTTGGTCATACACCGATTTCTTGGAAGTGAGGCAAACAACGCACGGTTGCTCATTCTTCTACCGAAACTAAGTTTAAAGCCTTAGCCGATGAAACTTTTAAGGTTATATGGCTTCAACATTTATTGTTAGATTTGCATATTACTCCTCCTTTTGTGCCTATAATTTGGTGTGATAATTTGAGTGCTACTTATTTGTTTATGAAACCTATCTTCCATGTTCATACTAAACATTTTGAGGTTGATTATCATTTTGGACATGACAGAGTTGCTACGAAGGCCATTCAAATTCACTTTATTTCTTCCAAGGATCAACTTGTCGATGTTCTTACCAAGCCCCTTTCCACTGCTTCTTTTATTGATCTTAGGTGTCGTGTATGAGCGCGCGACGTTGGGACAAAGGATTTACCGCCTAGTTTTATAGCTCAAGATAAAGATTCATTTGTGTGAATAAATCTTGTGTTTCAAATTTATTATGGGCTTATGTGCCCAAATGAATTCTTATGAGAAGGGTCTAGGTAGGTGCCTTGACAGGGTTCACCTATCTTGGAAGGCGAAAGGGTTTTCCACAGCTCGTATATTGTGGTAAAAAATACTTCCAATTAAAAATGGTGAATATTCAAAATAATTTTTAGAATTTTATAGTCAATTCCTGATATTTAAATAGCAGCCTACTTATAGGTTCAACATTTATACCAAAATATTGAGCATTAATCCTCATGAATTAAAATTTTAGAGATTATGAAATATCAGCCAAATTTTCATGAATTCAGTAAACTAGTTATTAAATCCAAAATGCATGCAAATAAATAAAAAGATTATTTTTTGTGCTTTTTTTAATATGCTAACATATGCAAATATAGTTTATTTTTTAGAGACTTTGTCACATGCAACACGCAAAAAAAACATTCATATTACTATATTTTAGGTTATTTTTTTATTTTTAGTTATTTTTTGTATTTCTATAAGGCCATATTTAAGAAGACCAATTTTTTAAATACAAAAAACCACCCAAAATATGCATAAGGGGTGTTTGCCAAACACACCCTTAAAAAAAAACTTAACAAAACAATGGCAAACCAAACAGGGTATATATGACTGACTCGGTTTTGACCTGACTGGGTTGACCCGACCGAGTTGACCTGAAAAATCTAAAAAACATTAAACATTAGAAAACATAAAAGCTAATTATTTTCTTAAGCAAAACGAATCAAAACACAAAAAATGAAGAACACGAAGACACTCAAATTGAAACCCAGCAATGTAAATATCAAACTAGACCAAATTTCAAGCAATAAAATGCAAGATTTTATTCGCAATTAAGCATAGATCAAGAATTAAGTGTTATTTTGCTTCAATTATTACTTAAACATCATGATGTTTTTGTCAAAAATGAGTTTCAGTTCAAAACGGAAACCCTCAGATTAAAATCCACAAAAACATGTTATTGGTTCATTAAAACCTTAGATTATTTACTAATAATGATACGAACTTGCAGAAACCAAAATTGAATCAAAATAAGACCTAAGACTAGCACCCCAGACAATGTTGTTCCGATGAAGATGAAGAACATGAATTGAGATTGCCAAGAAAACCCAACATACAATGTCAAACCTAGAAAACACATTTTAGGCCTCCAAACCAAACTCTTTTAACCTCAACAATGCATATTATCATAACCAAATATACTTGAATAAGAACTAATAAAAACAACAAATCATCAAAATCATGTAAAATATTCCAAGCTTCAAAACTATCAACTTAAAACAGCCTATATATCATGCAATTTAGATTCAAAATGTCTTCCTAAACCTTTAATAAGAACCAAACAAAACTCAGAAACCCAGAAACATGCATCAACCAACATAGAAAAAAATCATAAACTTGCTGCCATGTTTGGCAAATATCAAATCAAACTAAAGTGTAAACTTGATGTATTAAGGCAATAATCATCATGTTAATACACTTAAAACATTGCATTTAAATAATAAAAAAAAATCCAATAATTACAAAGTAGTCGAACGACACGTCGTTGAAGCTAAACCCTACAAATTAGGGTTTTAATTTGGAATTTGGCAAACTTCAATTTAATCCCTATTCTTACAGTTTCTTTTAATTTCACTCGTAATTGCATCATGAACCCTTAATTTTATGCAATTTCACCTCTGCCAAACTTAATTGCCAGCCCCAAATTTAAGTGTCTTTTAGAACTTAGTCCTTGGTTTCTGATTTGTTTAATTGGATCATCAGATGACCATCAAACCTTCAATTATCTTCAATTTGATCCTTGATTTCACCAATTTCAAACTTGAAGTCTTGTGTGTCTTATAATTTGGTCCTTAGTTTTTGATTTGTTCAATTAGGTTCCTAATTGCCCATCATACTTTGAAATTTATGCAATTAAGCATCTGAAATTTAACCCCTAGACTTTAATTTCTTCCATTTAGAGCCTAAATTAACTTTAAAAGGTTAATTGTCTTGCAATTAAACCTTCATTAAATTCAATTAAACCTTAAAAAAATAATTTAATTGAGTCCTTAAGCATCCAAGCTTGAATTTTCCTTCCCAAATTGAATTTCCTTTGTTAATAGGGAGACCTCATTAGTCGAAGACATGCTGTCAAATCCAATTTTAATCTTCTTCAAACAGTCTTTCGGTAATATCTTAAGCATTCTGGTATGTTTTTCTATTTCTTTTCATTTTTTTCCAAAATTTCTTTTCATTTTTTATATTTTCTCTTTTTCCCCCTTTTTTGATTTTTTTATTTACATGGGCCCCAAAAAATGAGTAATAACATTAAGTTTAAGCTTCAAGTTGAACCTCCACCTTCAGCTTATTATAGGATATTACACATTATAGGCTTATATATATATATATAGGAAAGGTTTATTACTCCTATATTGTAATATTTACATTAATTATTGTACATCGCCTTACATATATAAATATGAATGGTTGACTAACTATTTAGTTAAGCCTCCTATTATTCTAAACCACAACAAAAAAAATTTAATATGGATAGGGCTCAATACATGTTTGACAAATAGTTGTGATTGTGAATTAAAATCAATAGGCAAATCAAACATCATAAGTTATATCTAGGAATAAGTGTGTACACACATAGATTCCATGAGATTTCTCCATAAACATAATGAATTGCCCAATACAAGTATTATTAAAAAAATGTAGGACACTAGTTTGTGTACGTCAACATATGAACATTGTTAGTAAAAAAATATGAAAATTTGACCCAACCTGAATCTAGTTTGTGCATGTATAAAAATATGTCGATTTTAATAAAATTTTAATATTTGTTAATATTAATATAAATTGATTAATTGACCAATCACACATAAGAAATAAAAAATTTGTGGCAACCTTTATTTTTTATTAATATCAAACCTATTTTGTTAGATGCCTTTCCTACATGCGGATTGCAATAAAATTGAAAGAATTTTATATCGAAATTAACCAAGCCCAATATATACATATGACTTAAAAACCCACTAAAATAGGCAAGAAAAAAAATAGCATGTACATATAAAATTAAGGTTTTGGGGTCTCACCTAACAATTTAAACTTTTAGGTTGAGATGATTTTTTGATATTGTATCAGAGTCTTGTTGACCAAGCGGTCACAAGTTCGAATCTCACAACCTTCATTCTATTTGATAAAAATTAAGTATAAAGAAGTGTGAGATTGTGCAAGTTTGAAGCCCATACAATTTTCAATTGATTGTAAGAACCAGATGATTTTCTAGTAACAATATCAAGCAACAAACGAAGTTTGTGTGTGTGTGGAGACAACATGAAAATTAAGGAAAAGCCAAAGCTAAAAAGCACCTTATTTATTTAAGTTTTATTTATGCCCACCACATGATAGTAGGCAGTCGTGATCCTTCATACAGGATTGCAGTAGATAATAGTTCTGGTTCAAAGATGATAATAGGCAATCGACTTCCCTCAATATCATTCTGACACTATTTTATTCTCGATTTTTGGTGCTCTCTATTCATCTGGTTCAAACATAACAAGAAGAGGGCTGGCACCAGGAACCAAGTTCTTGTCACCGTTGACGCCAACTGGGACGCATGAGCATTCACAGAAGGGTTCGGACATTGGACAAAAAGAAAGCTGATAAAAACTATTATCACCTTCATACTTGGTGATCTTAAACCGATTCAATCTATCAACACCTCCAGTGGTCACAATGTATCCTTTCAGTGTTGTGCTGAATCGGATTTTCCACATGGGTGTCACGCCTGCCATTGCGCACATGGCAATTGGCCCTGCAAAGTTCACATTTAGATGAGTTCCTTCGCGGATGACACTATCGGTGGATTGTATAACTGGTGAAAATGTTATTGGGAGGCTCTCGTTCAATGTGGAAAGTATAACATCTGAATTGCATAAGCCCTGGCCATTGATAGTGACTGCAAGAGTTGTTGTATTGTCAGTCGAGGGGGCTACGATTAAATAACGAGCACCAGCTTGCACCTCATGACCGAAGACATCGAGCACTGCTGCAGCATCTTTGGCATGAACTGCCTCTGGAAATGAAGTTCCTATGAAGGCAAAGAGAAGGAAAGAGAGCCTTAGAACTTCAGTGATCTTCATATTTCTTGAATATGAGTATTAGTTATCTCAATATTGTGTCTTGTTGATCTTGTGTTGAAACAACGCATGGAGAGCATATATTTATATGGAGCAAGCATATGGATTATTTGTTAGAATTAATTAAAAAATTCCACAAAAATATAAATTGTAGTGTTTTACTCGTGCTGATTTCTGACAAAACTAGAAATTATATCCCTGTGGCGACGAGTTGTCGTATAGGTTTTGAGCTCTTGCCTCTTGCTTACTTGATTTATCCCACAAAAGTGTTTTACTCGTGCTTAAAATTGATCTGATCAATGAACTCTATGGTTAACTTCAATTAAAACTACTAATTAAATCTTTGAAATCAAATTCAAGTTGTCAAGCTAAAATGAGATTACATGTCCAAGTATTCTAAAAAGGTTTTGATCTATTTTTTTTGCACTAGACACTTCGGGAAACTTGATTAATTAATAATCTAGGTTAGTTTGCTTCAAACTGTTTTTTTTTTAGATTTAATCGTAGAGTTTTGTTTTTGCATCGAAACATATTTTGACCAAATTGTGATTATTCAGTGATAATCGTTGATGTTGGAAGCTTGATTAAGATTTGGTGAATGATTCTCATCATGCATATGCCTTAGATTTTGTTGTATATGGTCAGATTTGAAATTCACATTGTTTTGTTTACTTTTAATGTTCTTCTTGATCTTGAGTTTTTTGGGTTTTGATTCGTTTTTGACAAGCAAAAATCTTGTGTTTTTATGTTTTTTTGCAAGTTTAATCTGTTTTGAGTTTTGGTTTTGATTTTGGTTTGTTTTTTCAGGTCAAACTAGTGATCTTCGGATCGATTTATGGTCGAATTAAAGATTTTAGGTCAACTTGATTTGGTCAAATTCGAGTTAGATGTGCAAGGCCCTGTTTGGTTTTCAATCTTTTTATGGGTGTTAATATATTCTCTTTACGCAACCAGTCCTTTACCTAGAATTTCTATAAAAAAAAAACTATTGATCAATGCAGCTAAAATGCGAGCAATAATCGCACATTTGTCAATCTATAACACAACAAATATAAACGTATTTCTTAAATCAATGTCAACACATCAAGCTAAAAAATATGCATGATCGCAATAGAATTGAATCCAAAACCAATCCCTGTTATCATTTGTTAGAGAGTAATATAAAATTATTATTGAGACCTTATTTAATAGCTTAAGTTATTGGGTTGAGATGATTTTTTTACATGATATCAGAGTTTTCTTCGTCAAGTGGTTATGAGTTCGAATCTCACCACCTCCTTTTTAATTGATAAAAAATTACACACAACGTAGTGTGGACTTGTGCAGGTTTTAAGTTCAAAAGACTTTCACTTGAGAAGGTATGTTAAAGAGTAATATAAAATTATTTTTAGGATCTCACCTAATAACTTAACTTCTTGGGTTGAGATGGTTATTTGATGGTATTATACTCACTAAATCATTGTAGTAGCAGCATCCCCTTCCACAGCAGCAACAGCCCCTCCCACGCCATTTGTAGCAGCTTGTACTAGACCTCTCTAACAGCAGCAACTTCTTTGAAACTACAGCAGCAACTTCCTTCAAACCCTTATCCTCAGCACCATATTACCACCCCTATCTAAGACCCTAGACTCCGACCTTCACAAAAAGATCAGCTTTTACCTACCAATACCGATCACTACTAGAAAACCGGAGAAAATCAACGGAATTACCAATGAAATTTTTCTGTTAGTAATTAAAACCAACGGAATTACCAATGGAATTTTTCCGTCAGTAATAATTACCGACGACAATAATTCCATCTCAAAATCTGTCGGTATATACCGACGGCTAAGATCCGTTGGTGAAACGATTGGTATATACCGACGAAAATATTTTGTCGGTATCTACCGACCGTTTCGTCGATGGGGTATACAGTTTGTCTGAAAATATGCAACGGCGTGGTGACGTCAGACGATTTTACAGAAGGAATGACCGGGGGATTCAAACTGAGATAGTCGTACAGTGACGTGGCACTATCACCGATGAAATCACCGATGGAATAATTCCGTCAGTGATTCTATCGGTAAAAGCCATTATATACCCACCCATCTGCCGATATTCTCTTCTTCTGTTTCTCCTTCTTCTTCTTTCCCATCCCACCTCTCCCCTCCCAAACTGCAGCCAACCACCCATTCCAACTCTCCACTATTCTCAACACAAGCACTCAAGTTAATTTCTTATATCTTGTACGTGGTCACAATATACGTTTCTTGTAGATTTTATCATTTTTTTGAAAGTAAATCTATCCTTTTTAGTTTTAATATATAATTGTGAATTTTATTGTTGTAGTATATGTATTTTGTTAACGTTTGTACTTGTTTAATTGTTATTTGTCAAAGAAACTTGTAGTGTGAATGTATAATTTTGTAGTTGTTATAGTTTGTTTTAGATTTTGTCGAATTATATTTGTTTGTAAATTGTTGAAATTTTGTTTGAATTACACCGAATTAAATGTGTCGTTGTGATGAAATAAATAATTAATAGCTTGTTTAACAAGTCTTGTTTAATTGATATCAATTCTATTTCGAAGTTGTGGTTTCTGTAAATTTATATATGTATAAATTTGTATGTATGAACGTTGATAGTTGATAATTGATAATGAATATTTAACATAAGTATTGTTTTAGTTTGTTGGATAATGTCGGGGAAAACCAATATTTTTGTTATGT
>Ga0325414_1004647_pt1 | contig 14403 bp, 9 predicted proteins | sample PopdelMetagenome_8_FD_206183 | JGI IMG/M metagenome (GOLD analysis project Ga0325414, IMG submission 206183) | Populus deltoides microbial communities from Bellville, Georgia, United States - Leaf-PdKOR-R3 | ecosystem: Host-associated > Plants > Phyllosphere > Phylloplane/Leaf | place: USA...
GACCATTCCTCGACGTGCACGTGTCAAATCTTTCATTGGTATGCATTTCGTATTTTAGTGAAAAAAGTCATGGGCAAATTTAATATTTAGTTGAGACATAACTGTGGTGGGTGCAGTTAGGTCCCAAAGTTACAATTGCAAACAAAAGTAGATTCAAACCTTTCACATTGTGGCTGCTTAATGTGGCTTATACAGCGAAAGTTTGCAGATATATATTTTATTGTTTGGGCGGTTTTTTAAATTATTGTTTTTTTTTAAAATATATTAAAATAATATTTTTTATTTTTTGAGACAAGAAGCTCAATCTGATACTCCACAAGGCATAAATGTTTCACTGAATTGGCTACAAATGTCGTCGGCCACTTGTCAACTAGTGCAGGCATTTAAAGCTTTGTTGACTTTTCCTCTTCTAGCAGCCTAGGTTATAATTGGACCAAGGTGGAAGAGTTTAGCTTGTTTTTGTATTTAAAAATTATTTTTTTATTTTAAATTAATATTTTTTTATATTTTCAAATCATTTTGATACATTGATATTAAAAATAAATTTTAAAATTAAAAAAATTTAATATATTTTAAAACAATAAACATTTTAAAAAGTAATTAATACTAAAAAAAAAAAAAAAGTGAAAACTTTAGAATTAAAGGGTAAAATTTAAGATGCAGGATGGGGAAACAAAATGTTGAGGGGAGAATTTTTAAGACTCGTGCAAGTTTTATTTTTATCTAACTAACCATTTATTTTCTATTATTTGTTTTACAAATAATCAATAGGTGCCACAAATAAATATTATATTTTATATTTATTATATATAATTTAAATTTTGATTTTAAATTTAAATTTATTGGATTCCATCATTATATATAGTTCTTACATGAAAATGAAATATTCTTGATATTTTATCATTTAATCATTTTATACATCATTAATATTTTATCTTTTAACACTATATGTTAAATCGAACAAAATCTAAGAATTTGTTTATTTGACAGAAAGAAATTTTTTAAAAATCACTTTCCAAACTTTTCTGTGTTTGTTTGTCACTAGAAAAGTTGGTCAATGGAAAACACTTTCTAATTAAAGGAAAATTTAGCTTAGTTTTTAGAAAAATATTTTCTTTTTATTTTGGGTGGAAAACATTTTCTGAAAGTTGTGAAAAAATTAAAAATATCACATTATTTGTTAATTATATCAAATTTGGTACTGAAACTTTTGGTTGCTATATATATTTTGTTTTGAATATTTGTTTTTCAATTTCATCCCTTAGAATTTAATTTTTATATTAATTTTGATCTTCATTTTTATAATTGTTATTTGTTTTTTCCTTATCATTTTTTTAATTGAATTTTTTTATCTATCAAATTTGGTCCTCATTCTTTTGATTGTTACTTATTTTATTTGAAATAATTTATGAAATGGTAATTATTATTATTTTAATTTCTTCATATTTCAATATTTTTTATTTGTTAGATTTGATATCTATTATTTTGATTATTATTTATTTTATTTGAGATAATTTATGAAATTATATTTTTTTTTCAATTTCATTCTCATTTAACTTTTTAATTTGTAAGATTTGTTTCTCATTATTTTAATAAACTTGAAAAAAATAAAACATTAATAAGTTATTTTTTAGCTCATTTTCCATAACATAATCAAAAACTAGAAAGTATTTTCTAACTTAATTTTCATTACACTACCAACCATCGAAAAATAATTTATTTTCTTATAATTTACTTTAATGTTTTTTTTAGCAATCAGACTATTTTTTAGCAAGGAAATAATTCATTCAACTTTTTAGCAAAACTTTTTTTTTTTTTCACCTAGCCACTACTTTTCTACTACTCGAAACACTCGCTACTTGCTTTCCATCTATCTTTTTTTTTTTTTTCAAAATAACACCATTCATTCTTTACTCCAATACAAAGAAACCCAGACCCCCAAAGAGATCCTATTCCCTTTAATCCTGTTTCACCCTTTTATTTTAGTCAGAAGACTTAACAGAGGCAAAAAAATAAAATAAAATTGGAGCCTTTTGTTCTTGATGGAATCATTAATAGGTTGCTTGAAGTTGGGGGAAACCAGGTTCAGCTTTCCGAGGCTGAAATTAGGCAACTTTGCTTCACTTCGAGGGAGATTTTCTTGAAGCAGCCCAATCTTCTAGAGCTTGAAGCTCCTATCAAGATTTGTGTAATTATCCTTTTATAAAACCCCATTATTTTTCCCCCAACCATATTTATAATGTCAAAATTGAATTTTGCATGTTAGGACAGTCAAAACAGATTGTCACGTCAAAGTGGATTTGTTATGTATATATTGATTGGAATTTGAACTGGTTAGTGATCAAGGCTTATGTGAAACTGCCTGAACTCTGTTCTTTATGGGAATGTGATGACATTTTTTGACGTTGGTGTGAAAGATGCTGTGAAAAGATTCCGATAATTGATTTTTGGATTAATGCTTTCATCAGCACTGTTAGACGTTCACGTATGTGCTTAATGTTGAGGTTTTAGTTAGTCTTGGTTGTGAGTGGCAGTATCTAGATATAGCACCTAGGAATCATTAAAGGTTACCTGGTGTTTCCTCAACTCTGCCTTATAATGCCTTCTCCAAGTGATATAGTGCTTGAAAACTGGTCAATTGGTTTTTCAATAAGCATCACATACGAGTATTCCATGCATGCACATAATGATATTTAATATTGATTACACCCAAAATAAACATCTCCCATTGAGCACATGTGAGTTGGTCGATTCTTATGAAAGAGACTGATCAAGATAAGAAAGCTTCAGGGAGAAGCTGCGAAGCATCGACCAGCACATGTGGGAACGTGCGATGTGGCAGAAAAAAATCATGGAAGATTCCTAAAGTAATTTAGCGTTATTAAAACAGAAGTTTAGGTCATTGGTTTCATAAAATAGAGAGCTCCTCTCATCTCATTTTAATTCTCCAGGCAGACCCATACACGCTTTTAATTCAATTTATCTTGCAGCTTTTATTTTCTTTCTTGACTACCGTAAGAGTCCGGCAGCGCCTAAAGGAGCAAGACCAAGTTGAAGCCGGGGAAGAAATGAAGGAGGCGTGTTGGAGAAGATTTACCTGCAGCAAAGAGATAAGGTGAGCACGTGTATGGTCAAGATTGGACAAGAAGCATTTACGTGGAGGGCTGAGATGAAGAAGCTCCTGTGGCTGACAGCTGGTAAGGGAGTAAGTTCAAAAGCAAATGGCACCGTTTGGGAGAAGAAAAGGAGTCCAAATACAACACAGATAAATGAAATAGTTGTCAATTCTATCTATTATTCTTAATTCTCAACTAATCGAGAATTACAATAAAAGGGCGAGGAAGGGGCAGCAGATAGGCAGGAAATTGCTTTGAAGCAAATCTCATTTACCCAGGAGGCCCGGGCTACCTCAAAGTTGCCCAGAAATCTAGATTAGGGTTTATCAACTTTGCATTGTTCTTTCAATTCAAGTTCTTTAAGATATTTCGTTTTAGTTGTTAATTCAATTTCCCCAAATTTCTCTTTTGTTAAACCTGTAAGGCTCAGGTCCAAGAAAAGCTATAATAAAAATTCCAGTATTTTTTTTCCTTACTTACCAAGTTCATTACAAGTGGTATCAGAGCCACGATTCTCGGATGGCTAAAGGAACAAGAGTTTCACAATTGATAGAAACAGTGTCAGGGATGAAAAACAACAAGAGGCGCAACAACAAAACCAGCAGAATCAGCAGCAAATATTGGAAGACATAGTTCAACAATTAAGAAACATGTCTACCAGGATGGATCAGATGGCTAAGGCCTAAGGAAAAAGGCCCCTGGGCTCCCCTCCTAATTCTCCCACCAGGTCAATCAATGGAAATACAAGGCATGAAGTAGTACCACATGAAGGATTTCAGCAGGTTCAGCTCAAGTCAATCAAATTGGAGTTTCCCCGGTTCAATGGAGATGATCCTATTGGTTGAGTATACAAAGCCAATCAATTCTTTAACTTTCACAACACTCCAGCTCAACACAGATTGTTTATAACTAGTTTTCACATGGAAGGAAAGGCTATAACATGGTATCAGGAGCAAGAAGAAACTAGAATTCTCACCAGTTGGGAGGCCTTCGTTAAAGCCCTCCAAATTCATTTTGGAACCTCATCTTACGATGATCGCATGGAGGCCCTAATAAATATCAAATAGACATCAACAGTAGAGCTTTACAAAATCCAATTCGAGATGCTTTCGAACCGGGTCAGAGGGCTGTCTGACTCTCACAAGCTCAGTTGCTTCCTAGGTGGATTAAAGGAGGAGATAAGAATGGGAGTACGGATGCTAAACCCCCAGAATTTAGTGGCTGTTTATGGATTAACAAGGATGTAGGAGGAAAATTTGACAATTATGAGGAAATCATGGAGACCTAGTGCTATAGGGTTTCAAGGCTGAAACCCAACACCAACTCAGCCCAGGGCTGAAAATAAACCAGTTCTGGTACAGAGACTCACCCCTGCACAGATAAAGGAAAAAAGAGACAAGAGGCTTTGCTTTAAATGTGACAGTAAGTGGGGACCTGGCCGTAGGTGTGGAGGACCCAAGATATTCTTGATAGAAGAATTAGAGGAGGAGATGGAGGATAAAAATTTTGTTCCTAAAGACCTGATTGATCTAGGAGACCCTTAGGAAGAAGGCAAGGAGGGAATCGACATATCCCTTCATGCAATCATTAGAAGTCCCAATCCTACAACCATAAAGGTTTCAGTTAAGCTAAATGGCTATAATTTCGTGGCCTTAATTGACACGGGAAGTACATATAATTTCATACATCCAAGGGTAGCAAGAAGAGTAGGGATGAAGGTTTCAAAACACAAGCCTATTGGGGTGAACATTGCAGATGGTTCCAAGCTATGAAGTGAGGGAAGCTGCTCAGATATCAAACTGATGATTCAAGGAGATCAGTTTGTCACTCGGGCTTATGTCATATAGCTGGGAGGATGCGATATGGTGTTAGGAATCCAGTGGCTCAAAAGTTTAGGGCTCATTCTCTGGGACTTTTCAGCTTTAAAAATGGAATTCCAAAAAGAAGGGAAGAGGGTCTCGATTTGTGGAATGGAAGTGGAGAAATCAGAAGTAGACAACCCAACCTTTTTACAAGAATTGAGAAGAGTCGAATAAGGACTGATTTTGCAAATTTGAGAGCTAGGATCAGTCCAGAATAAAATTCCAGAACAGATTGAGAATTTGTTGCTAGAATTCATGGAAGTCTTTCAAGAGCTAAAAGGAATCCCACCTAGCAGATCACATGATCACTCTATAGTGTTGAAAGAAGGTACCTCCCTAATAAGTGTACGTCCTTACAGGTACCTTTACTACCAAAAATCTGAGATAGAAAAACTCATTAAGGAGTTGTTGGTAATGGGTACCATAAGACCCAGCCAAAGCCCTTTTTCATCGCTAGTCTTACTAGTTAGGAAGGCTGGGTCATGGAGAATGTGTGTGGACTACCGTGCCTTCAACAAGGAAACTGTGAAAGTTTCCCATACTAGTTGTGGAAGAATTATTAGATGATCTATATGGTTCTCAAGTTTTTTCTAAGTTAGACCTCAGATCATGCTTCCACCAGATCAGAATGAAGGAAGAAGATGTCCCCAAAACAACTTTTATGACTCATGAAGGGCACTATGAATTTTTGATGATGCCTTTTGGCCTAACAAATGCCCCTTCCACTTTTCAAGGTTTGATGAATGATATTTTTCGACCCTATCTCAAAAAATTTGTACTAGTTTTCTTTGACGACATTCTAGTCTACAGCCATAATGTGGAAGAGCATGAGAGACATCTGAGGATGGTATTTGAGACTCTAGTACAACATAAACTATTTGCCAAATAGTTCAAATATAAATTTGCAAGCAGTGAAATTGAATATTTGGGGCATATCGTATCAGGTCAGGGAGTGCATGTTGATCCCAACAAGGTAAAGTCAATGATCAAGTGGCCGAAACCAAACACACTAAAATCACTAAGGGGTTTTTTAGGGTTAACAGGCTACTACTGCAGATTCATCAAAGGTTATGGGATGATTGCAGGTCCATTGACTAGACTGCTGAAAAAGAGGGCTTTTAAAATGGGATTCAGAAGCAGACTAAGCCTTTGAACAATTAAAAAAGGCCGTATCAACCCCCTGTCCTAGCACAACCAAATTTCAACCAAAGTTTTTTAGTAGAGTGTGATGCCTCAGGTATAGGACTCGGAGTTGTGCTAATACAAGGGGGCCGACCCATTTCTTATTTCAACAAGAGTCTAAAGGGGAGGGAACTATCACTATCCACTTATGAAAAAGAATTCTTGGCACTATTTATTGCTGTTCAAAAGTGGAGGCCTTACTTACTGGGCCAAGCCTTTAAGGTTAAGACAGATCAATAGAGCCTTAAGTATTTATTGAAGCAGCGGGTTGGGACAACCACGCAGCAAAAATGGTTATCTAAATTAATTGGATATGACTTTCTGGTTGAATTTCGAGCAGGAAGGGAAAACCTAGTAGCGGATGCACTCTCTAGACAGGAGGATACTGCAGAAAAAGGTACACTATGGGCTATCTCTACCCCAATTGTTAACTGGGCTGATCAATTGAAAGATAGTTATAAAACTGATCCAGAAATTCAAACTATCATGCAACAACTAGACTAAGAGACCATAGGTTCCTTGAAATATCATCTTAGAGGAGGGATACTATACTACAAACACAGAGTCTACATGAGTCAATCTAGCCCTATAAAAAATGATATACGGAATTATATTCATGACAGTCCAACCTCAGGGCACACAGGTTTTGAGAGAACACTAAAAAGGGCAAGGAGAGATTTCTTTTGGGTAGGGATGAAATCAGACATACAAACTTATATAAAATACTGTGAAGTCTGTCAGAGAGCAAAAGGAGAAAACACAAAACCATTCGGGCTCTTACAGCCCTTACCTATACCCATCAGACCATGGTCATCCATATCTATGTGGCTTACCAGCTAGATCTTCCCAAGGAAGCCCGAATCCATAGCACCTTCCACGTCTCACTATTGAAGAAATGGGTTGGAAAAGGGAATCATTCCTGAATCGAAGCTACCCATTCTCGAAACCAAGCTGAAATCTCAGCCAAAACCAGTAGAGATACTTGATCGAAGGAGCCAAGTCTCAAGAAGGAAGAAGTGCTGTTAAGATGGGAAGGACAACCCAAAGAAGACGTCGTTTGGGTCGATGAAGAGTGGTTAAAAGGTTCCTACCCTCACCTTGAGGGCAAGGTTTTTTAAAGGGGAAAGAGTTGTAACAGTCCGGCAGCGCCTAAAGGAGCAAGACCAAGTTGAAGCCGCGAAAGAAATGAAAGAGGCGTGTTGGAGAAGACTTACCTGCAGCAAAGAGATAAGGTGAGCACGTGTATGGTCAAGATTGGACAAGAAGCACTTACGTGGAGGGCTGAGATGAAGAAGCTCCTGTGGCTGACAGCTGGCAAGGGAGTAAGTTCAAAAGCAAACGGCACCGTTTAGGAGAAGAAAAGGAGTCAAAATACAACACAGATAAATAAAACAGCTGTTAATTCTATCTATTATTCTTAATTCTCAACTAACCAAGAATTACAGTAAAAGGGGGAGGAAGGGGCAGCAGATAGGCAGGAAATTGCTTTGAAGCAAATCTCATTCACCCAGGAGGCCCGGGCTACCTTGAAGCTGCCTAGAAATCTAGATTAGGGTTGATCAACTTTGCATTGTTCTTTCAATTCAAGTCCTTTAAGATATTTCGTTTCAGTTGTTAATTCAATTTCCCCAAATTTCTCTTTTGTTAAACCTGTAAGGCTCAGGTCCAAGAAAAGCTATAATAAAAATTCCAGTATTTTTTTTCCTTACTTACCAAGTTCATTACAACTACCTTTTCACTTCTTTCTTTATGCGTTTCTTTAGCTTAACAACAAACCTTTCTATCTTGAACACTGAATAACAGATAACTTGTCGGGGTGATGAACAAGCATTTCTATTTTTGTTTTTTGACAACATGGATTGGAAGTTTGTTTTGAAAAACCTGCAGTAATTATGTAATTATTAAAGAATATTGTAATAGGAGAGAAAACTAGAAAAAACACAAGATTTAAACCATGAACTATAACAAGAGATGCACCTGCCACATAGGGGACGAGAACGTTTATTAAGTAAAACTTTAAAAGGCGTGGGGAAAGCATTGTAGATTTCCCCACGCCTGTACTTATATATTATTATAATATAACTTATATATTATAATTATACTTATAATAATATAATAATAACAACACATACTAAAATACTAGCTGTTTTTATTTTCTTTTTTGTTTTTATTTTTTTTGTTTTTTTGCTGTTTTTATTTAATTTTTTTGCATTTTTCTTTGTGTTTTTTTCTTTTAATATATATATATTTTTTAAATTTAGTTTGTTAATGTTAAATATTTTTTATTTGGTTATCAGATTTTCATAATCCCGAGTTTGACGGGTTAACCCGGAATATTTTTTTTTACTCTTTTCTTTTTAATTAATTTTTTTTTCATTTCGTTTAGTTTGTTAATGTTAAATTTCTTTCTATTTAATTATCAGACTTTCATAACACGTATCCCGGACTTGACGGGTTAACCTTGTTTGACGGTTTAACGCAGCTAACTCGTCAATTTTTTTTTCTATTTAGTTATCAAATTTTCATGATGCGAATCCCAGGTTTGACAGGTTAATCTGGGTTGAAGGGTTAACCCAGTTAATTCAGATTTTTTTTTCTTTATTAGTTTTTTTTCTTTGTTTTTTTCTTTTTCATTAATCTATTTAATTATCATACTTTTATGACATGACCTTGCAGCCAGATCCACATCCAAAGCTATTAGGTCTGGTGTTGCAGCCAAACTCACTTAAACTTAGGTAATGCTTTCCCTGCGCCTGTACTTATATATTATATATTATAATTATAATAATAATAATATAATAATAGCATATACTAAAATACTCTGAGCTGTCTTTTTCCTTTTTTTTTGTTTTTTTTGCTGTATTTATTTATTTGCTTTTCTTTTTGTGTTTTTTTTTTAATTTTAGTTTGTTAATGTTATTAGATTTTCATGATACGGATCTCAAGTTTGACGGGTTAACCCAAATTTTTTTTTTTACTTTTTCTTTTTAATTAATTTTTTTCATTTAGCTTAGTTTGTTAATGTTAAATTTTTTTTTATTTAATTATCAAACTTTCATGACACATATCCTGGGTTTGACGGGTTAACTTGGTTGACGGTTCAACCCAGTTAACCCGTTAATTTCTTTTTCTATTTAGTTATCAAACTTTCATGAAGCGAATCCCAGGTTTAACGGGTTAACCTGGGTTGAAGGGTGAACCCAGTTAATTCAGATTTTTTTCTTTTTCTTCATTAGTTTTTTTTCTTCCTGTTGGTTTTTTTTTGTTTTCTTCTTTTTCATTAATCTATTTAATTATCACACTTTTATAACAAAACCTTGTAGTCAAACCCACATCCAAGGCTATTAGGTCCGGTGTTGCAGACAAACTCACTTAAACTTAGGTTATACAAGTTTAATGTTATTATTAATATTATAAATATTACTTTTGGGTCAGGCGTTGCAGTCAAACCCAAGACTCTTGGATATAACTTTACAGAAAAATCTAATATTTTTAGATCTTAGTGTTTTTTTTTTATTTTATTTATATAAAAAAATTAACCCACAGCATCACGCGACTCATGTAATTAGTGTTTTCTATTACACGAATAGTGGTAATCTATATCTGCAAAGTTGACCGTTATCAAACATTAACATTGACCTTAAAGAGTGGTAATTTATATTAGATTACAATGGCCCATTGTACCTAACAAACATTAACATTGACCTTAAAGAGTGGGTTCTCTTTCAAGTCTTAACCTTTCCATTGGCGTGTTATAGTGCAAGTGAAAATCTAGTGTGAGATTTTGACATTGATCTTTTGGACAGTTAATCTATTCTTCATTATCTTAGATCGCTTGTGGGGCTATGACAGTTCTATTTGAAATTATTGTGGCACAAAATCCACTTTTGTTACTTCAAATTTGGGAATCCATGAATTACATCATGGGGGATTGAAATTCGAGGTCTCTTTGAGGCGATCGTAAGTGCTCCTGGAGTCCCTTAAAGTTTCTCGTTTAAAATTGAGAATATTGCAGACGACGGATGTTTCCACTTAAAATGTTCTCTTCCTTTCTTTTTCCAAGATGTTGCTGGCTTCCTGCTAGCTCTAGGCTGACTATTTTTGCCAACTGTTTATTATTTGTGTCTGATTCTCTGTTCATGTGTAGATAGTATCGTACGTGTGTTTATCTTTGTGTAAATCTGAATAGGCTTCTCGGCAATCACACACCCCAGGCCCAAAAAGCTTCGGTCATGAATGGACAAAAATCATGCCCGAAGTCAGGATGGGCATATTAGTTCGAGAATTGAACAAGTTAGTTTCACGGGCCCTAGCCCTTTATCTTCGCAGTTTCATGGCGCCACCATGCCGTCCCTTATAGTTTATAGCTAAAGTTACACGGAAAAGGGTGTGTTGCGCTTTGGACATTTATATTAGAACCCCTAGGCATTTGGCAAGCTTGAAATAGACAAAGTACACGGTCCACATCCACAGAGAAATCAATCGACCTCAAAGAACACAAGGCCTAATCCATTTCTTTATGAAACTCTTTCGAAGCATCCCCGTTTCATTATTATTAGGCTGCTTCGAAGAAACAAACAATAGAAAACGCATAACTGTGGTTATTGTTAAATAATATTTATGTAGTTTTATTTATTAAAAATAAAATAATATTTTCAGTTTAATTTATATATACTTTATTTGTATTTAAGTTAAGACTAAGTATTCATAATAAACAGATTACTTAGAATTCTAGCCTTCTTTTCGTTTTTCATCTTAATTATTTTAACATGATATCAGAGCTGGTTTTATGAAACAAGGCTTAATCCCAAACGAGGTTTTATGAAAAAAATTTGGAGTGAGATTTTGTCTTCCGCTTCTACAAAATTTTGGTATTTCGTCTTTCCTGCAGCCTTTGTAATTTGATATTTGTATTTAGTTTCTGAAATTATTTTGGTATTTTGTTTTCCCTTCAGTTTTTGCAATTTGATATTTGCATTCAGTTTCTGCAATTATTGCGGTATTTCGTCAAGAAGATATTTGTTTAGTTTTTGCAATCTCTGTTCAGTTTCTGCAATTTGGTATTTTGTTTTCTGCTGCTTTTGCATTCTGATTCTCTGTGACTGTTGATTATGGCTACCGAAAAAGATGATTCACTTCAGTCTGTGAGTGTGAGGTTAGATTGGAAGAACTATTTGTATTGGAGTTATGTAATGAGAAATTTCCTTAAGGGTAAAAAAATATGGGGGTATGTTAGTGGAACTTATATGATACCTAAGAATATTGAGGAGGGGGATGTTGTTTTGATAGATATATGGGAAACAAATAATGCAAAGATCATTACTTGGATCAACAATTCTATTGAGCATTCGATAGGTACGCAGTTGGCGAAGTATGAGACAACAAAAGAGGTTTGGGATCATCTGCAAAGGTTATTCACTCAATCGAATTTTGCAAAACAGTATCAATTAGAGAATGACATACGAGCTCTTCATCAGAAGAATATGAGTATTCAAGAGTTTTATTATGTTATGACAGATCTTTGGGATCAATTGGCTCTTACAAAATCGGTAGAATTAAAGGCATGTGGTGCCTATATTGAGCGTAGAGAGTAGCAACTATTGGTATAGTTTTTAACAGCACTTCGCAGTGATTTCGAAGGACTTAGAGGTTCAATTCTACATCGTTCTCCATTGCCTTCGGTTGACTCTATTATCAGTGAGTTATTAGCTGAAGAAATACGTCTTCAGTCTTATTTTGAAAAGGGAATCCTTTCTGCTTCAAATCCTTTGGTACTAGCAGTACCTTTTAAGCCATTTTCTAATCATTAGAATAAGTCTTACAGAAGGGTTGGCTTCGATGAGTGCAGTTTCTGTAAGCAGAAAGGTCATTGGAAGGCTTAGTGTCCTAAGTTGAGGCATCAGAATCAAGCTTGAAAGTCTGCCAGCCAGTCACAATCTAATGCTCATAGACCACCTCATGGTTATAAACCACCACACCATAATGCCGTAATAGTAGCTTCCCCAGGCTCTATTACCGATCCTAATACTTTGGCTGAGCAATTTCAGAAGTTTCTCTCCTTGTAGCCATAAGCAATGTCCGCTTCTTCTTCCATAGGTCAGTTGCCTCATAGTTCCTCAGGTATGTCACACTCTGAATGAGTCTCGGATTCTGGTGCTTCCTAACATATGTCTCCAGATTCTTCATCTTTTACCTCTGTGTCCCCTTTGTCCTCCATTTCTGTTATGACTGCTAATGGCACTTTTATGCCCTTAGCTGGTGTTGGTTCTGTTGTCACACCTCATTTGTCTCTCCCTAATGTTTATCTTATTCCAAAACTCAAATTGAATCTTGCATCTGTTAGTCAGATATGTGATTCTGGTGATTATTTAGTCATGTTTTCTGGTTCCTTTTATTGTTTACAAGATCTGCAGTCTCAGAAGCTGATTGGGACAGACCGTAGGGAGAATGGACTGTATATTTTGGACGAGTTAAAAGTGCATATGTTGCTGCTACCGCTGCTACTACTACTATTGATTTGTCTTCTTTTTGTTTAAGTCTTTCATCTTCTAGTTTTTATTTATGGCATTTCCATCTAGGTCATGTTTCGTCTTCCCGTTTGAGATTTTTGGCATCCACAGGAGCTTTAGGAAATTTAAAAACTTGTGACATTTCTGATTGTAGTGCAAGTAAACTGGCAAAATTTTTCGCTTTACCTTTTAATCGAAGTATTTCTATTTCTTCTTCACCATTTGATTTAATTCATTCTGATGTATGGGGACCTTCTCATGTTACCACAAAAGGAGGGTCTTGATATTATGTCTCTTTTGATGATCATACTCGTTATTGTTGGGTTTATTTAATGAAACATCGTTCTGAATTCTTCGAGATATATGCAGCTTTTCGAGCTCTTATCAAAACTCAACATTCTGCTGTGATCAAATGTTTTAGGTGTGATTTGGGTGGGGAATACATCTCTAATAAATTTTGCTAATTGTTTGCCTTAGATGGAACCATCCACCAAACTTCATGTACAGATACTCATGAGCAAAATGGTGTTGCTGAAAGAAAACATAGGCACATTGTCGAAACTGCTCTTTCTCTCTTGTTGTCTGCTTTTGTTCCTAGTGAGTTTTTAGGAGAAGCTGTTCTTACCGCTGTAAGTTTGATTAATATGATTTCATCTTCTCATAGTTCGGGTCTATCTCCTTTTAAAAAGTTATATAGGTATGTCCCTGATTATTCATCATTTAGAGTCTTTGGTTGTATTTGTTTCGTTCTTTATCCTCATGTAGAACGCAGTAAGTTATCATCTCGATCCGCTATTTGTGTCTTTCTAGGTTATGGTGAAGGTAAAAAGGGGTATCGTTGTTTTGATCCAATAACTCAGAAACTTTATGTGTCTCGTCATGTTGTCTTTCTTGAGCATATACCTTTCTTTTCTATTCCATCCACTACTCATTGCCTAACAAAATTTGATCTTATTCATATAGATCCTTTTTCTGAGGATTCTGGTAATGATACCTCTCCCTATGTTCGATCAATTTGTACTCATAACTCTGCAGGTACTGGTACTTTACTCTCTGGCACACCTGAAGCTTCATTCTCATCTACAGCCCCTCAAGCTTCATCTGAGATTGTGGATCCACCTCCACGTCAGTCCATCCGCATTCGTAAGTCCACAAAACTACCAGATTTTGCTTATTCTTGTTATTCTTCATCATTTACTTCCTTTTTAGCTTCTATTCATTGTCTCTTTGAGCCCTCTTCCTATAAAGAGGCAATTCTTGATCCGCTTTGGCAGCAAGCTATGGATGAGGAACTTTCTGCTTTGCATAAGACAGATACTTGGGATCTGGTTCCTCTACCTCCTGGTAAGAGTGTTGTTGGTTGTCGTTGGGTGTATAAGATCAAGACTAATTCTGATGGGTCTATTGAGCGATACAAAGCTAGGCTGGTTGCAAAAGGATACTCTCAACAGTATGGTATGGACTATGAGGAGACATTTGCCCCGGTTGCAAAAATGACTACTATTCGTACTCTTATTGCCGTAGCTTCGATTCGTCAGTGGCATATTTCTCAGCTTGATGTTAAAAATGCATTCTTGAATGGAGATCTTCAAGAAGAAGTTTATATGGCACCCCCTCCTGGTATTTCACATGACTCTGGATATGTTTGTAAGCTTAAGAAAGCATTATATGGTCTCAAACAAGCACCCCGTGCTTGGTTTGAGAAATTCTCTATTGTGATCTCGTCTCTTGGCT
>Ga0325414_1004648_pt1 | contig 14401 bp, 9 predicted proteins | sample PopdelMetagenome_8_FD_206183 | JGI IMG/M metagenome (GOLD analysis project Ga0325414, IMG submission 206183) | Populus deltoides microbial communities from Bellville, Georgia, United States - Leaf-PdKOR-R3 | ecosystem: Host-associated > Plants > Phyllosphere > Phylloplane/Leaf | place: USA...
AGCTTTGCAAGAGATAATGAGTTTGTGATAGTACTTACATGTGTTCTGAACCACATGGAAAATTATTCATCTTGTAATTGAAAGATTTAGGATTTGGTCAGTTATGAGTTATTGGACAGTAAATATTATCGATGTTACCTGTAAGGTTGTTCCAAATTATATGAGAGTTAAATTAGTAGTATATATACTTACTGAATAAAAGGTATCGTCTCATCACAGTTAAATAGAACATAATTATGTGCTTGTTTGAACTTTATTTCCGACAAATATCTTCCCCTTACAGCATTTTTAGTTGTGGATTGTCCAGGATTGGAGAATATTGACAAGTTCCCACTGAAAGGCACTTTCGTTTGTTAGCGTGAATGCCTTGTTGTTTTCCATGCAGTATAGACATGCTAGTTTTCCATGCGTGTTCCAACCCGAAACCATTCCATAAGCTGAAAAATCATTGATAGTCCACATTAAAGCCGCCCTCATAACAAAATTTTATTTCCTTGATATATCTTAGGTCAAAGCTCTGGAGGACCACAACTGCGTCAACTCATCAATCAACGGTCGAAGACAAACATCTATATTCCAGTTCGGGCTGCTCGGACCGAGTATGACAGTAGATAAAAACATGAACTCCGGCCTCGTACACATCCCAGGTGGCAAGTTATAAACCATAAGTATAACAAGCCAACAAGAATAAGAAGTGTCGCACGTGTGCGGCGTTGCGGCGATCGCCCACCACCTCTCATCATCATGTGTGGTATGTCTATCTTGGAAAATATGGGAAGACAAGGAATTCTTGTCTTTTATCAATGGAAAAAATTGGAATGGGAGTCGCCACCTAGTATTTTGGTCACTAGGAACCCTGACTGGTCTCAGAGATCGGGTACGGAGACTGGTTGCGTAATGAGAAGGTATTAGCACCCCAAATACGCCCTACCTAAGGTAAGCTGCATTGTTTTATTGTCTGATAAAAATCCAAGGTCTTATCATGTTGATCCGTCTATGGTTCAAGAAAAGCCCTCCTTAGTAAGGAGGTTCTTATCTTATGGGGTAAAACCTAACTGTTCTAATGTTTATAAAAAAAAAATGATCTTTTTAATATTGGGAATATATTTTACATATAAATTCATGATCCCAGGTATTAAAACAAAACAAAATATTTTTTTTTTGAAATATTGGTCAAGTTCTCATGACTTTAATAAACTGGTTATCAAAACCAAAATACATGCTAAAATATAATATATATATTTTTTGAAGTTTTCTTTGATGTATAGAAATACAATATGATTTTTTTTTTTTGCTTTGAGAGACTTGGCCGTATGCATAAAAAATAAAAAGAAATTTTTTTTTTTATGTTTTCAAAGTTTTGATGAAAATTAGGTATTTTAATATCGGATTTGTATCTTTACGATAAAAAATACATACCGATATCAATCAAAATGGCGTAAAAAAATACGCGGGGAAATTTCAATTTCTTCAAAAATATATTTTTTGAAACAAAAAAAAGAAATGAAGTGGGCCAGACCTGGCCCAATTGTGGGGGCTGGGCCTATATTGACCCAGCTACAAGGCTGGACTCAGCCCAGCCGCGTGGGCTGGGCTGATGTTCCGGCCCAACAAAACAAACGGTTGGTTACTATGCTCAGCACAGTAACCAGTTGAATGTAATTAGGTAGTTACTGTGCTCAGCACAATAACTACCTAATTACTTCATTTGCTGCAGAACGTGAGTCACGTTCTGCATACAAATGAAAGAAAAGGAAGGGCACATAAAATAGGGGCAACGATGGTGAGGAGGTTACCTGGAGTGGCGAGGCAGTGCTGTTGGTGGCGGAGGCTAACCGCGGCAGTCAGGCAGTATGCTTGCAGTGGATGGCGATGCCAGACGGTGGTTCTACCCTTTCTTTGTTCTGTGTTTTTTTTGTGTGTGTTTCTTCTCCTTCCCATTTCTATCTCCTGCTCCTCTGTCTCTTCTGTTAACCTTAGAAGGTCGTTCTCTTTTCTTTTCATTCAATTCAGAATAGAGTACAATTAGTTATATATAAAGAAAACATTGTTGAAGTTATTCTATACAACACAATCTCTTATGCGGAAATTAAGGTTGTCCCCTGACGTGTATGATTTCCTTTACCTAACAGATTCCTATACTTTCTCTAACTCCTTTATTTTAGTAACTCACGCCAACACTCCCCCTCAAGTTGGTGCATATATATCTCGTATGCCCAACTTGTCAAGTGAGTCATAGAAGTTTCTTGTGGATACCGCCTTCGTGAGTATATCTGCCAACTGATCTTCTGATTTGACAAATGGGAACCGAATAATTCTTTCGTCAAGGTTCTGCTTGATAAAATGCCGATTCACCTCAACATGCTTGGTGCGGTCATGTTGGACAGGATTGTGGGAGATGTCAATGGCTGCCTTATTATCACAAAACAAGTTCATTTTAGAGCTATGAGTAAAGCCAATCTCCATGAGTAGCCTTCTGAGCCATAGAAGTTCACACAGACCCTTAGCCATCCCTTGAAATTCAGCTTCAGCGCTGGATAATGCCACTACTTTTTGCTTCTTGCTTCTCCATGTGACGAGGTTGCCTCCTACGAATGTAAAGTAGCCTGATGTGGATTTCCTGTCAGACACATTTCCTGCCCAGTCAGCGTTTGTGTAGCCATCAACATTTAACTGATTATTTTTTTAGAACATAAGTCCTTTTCCAGGGGAGGACTTCAGGTAACGTAGAATCCGAATGACAACATCCATATGGTCTTCATTAGGACGGTTCATGAACTGACTTACTACACTCACCGTATAGGCAATATCTGGGCGAGTATGAGATAAATAGATAAGCTTACCAACTAGTCGTTGATACCTTTCTTTGTTCGCTGGCACCTGATCTATATATTCGCTAAGTTTGTGATTTTGAATAATAGGAGTGTCAGCTGGTTTACACTCCAGCAATCCTACCTCTGATAGCAAGTCTAGTACATATTTCCTTTGAGAAAGAAATATGTCTTGTCTTGACCTGGCTACTTCAATCCCAAGAAAATACTTCAGCCCTCCTAGGTTCTTCATTTCAAATTCGGTTGTCAGTTGCTCTTGGAGTTTAGATATTTATTCTGCATCATCCACTTAATAATCATGTCGTCTACATAGACTATTAGAGCTGTCACCTTTCCCAATCGATGTTTTAGAAAGAGTGTATGATCTGAATTGCTTTGTTGAAAACCATATTTCCTCATAGCCAAACTAAACCGCCCAAACCATGCACGAGGTGATTATTTTAATTCGTACAATGCTCGTTGTAGCTTACATGCCATCTTTTCCTTTGAGGAAGATAGATATCCAGGAGGAATGTCCATATAAACCTCCTCCTCGAGGTCACCATGGAGGAAAGCATTTTTTTACGTCAAGTTGGTGTAGTGGCCAATCTAAATTTGCTGCAAGAGAAAGCAACACTCTAACAGTGTTTAGTTTAGCTACCGGTGAGAAAGTTTCCTGATAGTTTATTTCATATGTCTGTGTATACCCCTTTGCCACCAACCTTGCCTTGTATCAATCAATAGACCCATCTGCCTTGTATTTAATAGAGAAAATCCATTTGCACCCCACTGTCTTCTTTCCTTTAGGTAGTACTACCAGTGCCCATGTTTTATTTTGTTGTGAGGCCTCCAATTCTTCCCTTATAGCGTTAGTCTAGTTTGGGTCTGTCAGGGCTTCTTCAACACTGTTGGGAATAGTACATGAGGAAAGTGTATATGTGAATGTTCTGAGAGGTTCAGATAGTCTTTGAGTAGACACATAGTTGGCTATTGGGTACTTCGATCGTCTGTCTTCTATGTCTGGAGAGTATCTGTTTGGTGGTTTACCCCTATTGTGTCTGAAAGGTAGAGTATAACCAGTAGATGTATCCATAACATTAATGTATAAAGGAGTGGTAGGAGAGCTTACCTCAGGAATACTCTCAGAAGGAGGGTTGTCGGGATCGGATACTAAGAGGTGGGGATCTTCATCTGCAGATTCTGCATTTGTCGATGATACGGGCTCAGCTCTTAGATTCATATCAACTTCTGAGATGTTCTGATCATTCAGTTCAATTCTATTATTTTCATCATTCATCGGTGCTGGACAGTCTTCAACATCCAGCCCTTCACCACCCAATAGGTGCTGCTCATTGTCCAACCAATTCTGTTCTTCATCTTGGAGCTCCCCCTGAAGAGTGGAATTGGATGCCGGTGAGGAAAAGAAGGTGTTAGATTCTAGAAAAGTGACATCCATGGTAGTGTAGGTGTGTTTGGTGGTAGGATCAAGGCAGCGATACCCTTTTTTATATACACCATATCCTAAAAATAAGCACCGGACTGCGCATGGGTCCAACTTAGTTCTTTGATTCTTATGGAGGTGCACAAATGCAACACAACCAAAAATATGAGGAGGAATCATCAACATAGTTGGTAATGGAACATGGTCGGACAAAACCTTCAAGGGAGTCTGAAATGTTAAAACTTTTTGTTGGCATACGATTCAGTAAATACATGGCCGTAGCAACAGCATCACCCCAATAGTGTCTAGGCATATGTGCCCCAATTAGTAAAGCACGTGTAGTCTCTAATATGTGCTGGTTCTTCCTTTCGGCAATACCATTTTGTTGTGGTGTCTGGGAACACGAGGTCTCATGGAGGAGGCCATAAGTCTGAAAGTAAGTTTGAAATTGCTGATTAACATATTCTCCTCCATTGTTAGACCGAAGGGTCTGAATCTTAGTAGAAAATTGTGTCTGAACCATGATATGAAAGGATTTGAACACATCAAATACTTCATTTTTGTGTTTCAGTAAATACAACCATGTCATTCGAGTGCAGTCATCAATAAAGGTCACAAACCAACGATGACCAGAGGACGTAGTTACCGGGGAAGGTCCCCACACATCGGAGTGTATTAACGCAAAAGGAATTGCACTTTTATTCATGCTCACAGGATAAGAGACCCTATGACTTTTGGCTAAAATGCAAGATTACACTTAAAATCTGAGTGCATTGCATTGGAAAATAAATTTGGAAATAAGTGCTTCAAGTAACCAATTGAAGGATGTCCTAAGCGATGGTGCCATAGTCGAATCTGCCTTTCATTGTTACTGACCCCATGGTGCATGTGATTGGCTCTGCCTAGACTCAGGTCATCCACATAGTATAATCCCCCCTCTTAGTACCACGCCCAATTATCTCCTTTATGAGAATATCCTGAAGAAGACAAAAATTAGAGTATATTAATACCACACAATTAAGATCATCGGTAACTTGGCTTACAGACATTAGTTTATGGGAAAGAGAATGGACAAGTAACGTATGAGATAATGATAAAGAAGGAGATAGGGTCACTGTTCCAGCCCCTGTAATCTGACAAGTGACCCATTAGCAGTAGCAATATGACTTCGTCTTGGCTGGGTTGTTTGAGAGAAATCATTGGAGTCAAATGTCATATGATATGTAGCTCCAGAGTCGAGAATCCATTTGCAATCATCATTGTGAGTAGAGCTCTAGAGTGCATTACTGCTGTTACCTGCATTATGTGTGTTGTCGGTGAGGGATAGTGATGGTTCCCCTGTGACCACCGCAACTCTCCCTGTGCTGCCATCAATAATAGGAGTCTTTTATTTCTTTCGTGCTTGAAGATCATGCCACCAATCTGGATATCCATGCAATTTGAAGCAGGTTTCACGAGTGTGTTTAGTGTTGCCATAGTGAGTGCATTTCATTCCATATGATGAAGCCTTAGTTTTGGAGGATGGATTTGCCTTTCCATTGCTCAGAGAGGGAAATCCTGTTTTCGGTGGTGTATGATAATAGCCTGCCTTGGTCCCTTTGGATGTCATAACCATACCAGGAGCAATCTCTGTACCTGATGTCATTACCGTCTGTCTGACATCTTCCCGTCTGACATGAGCATAGGCCTGCTCAACCGTGGGGAATGGCTTTAGCTAGAGCACATCACTTCGAGTTTTATCAAGGCGGTCATCTAATCCATCAAGGAAGGTATACACTCGGTCTTCTTGCAGGATTGAGTTGTATTTCTAAATGTCACCAGCACATTTCATTGGGTTAGGATGCCGAAAATCAATTTCTCGCCATAATCCTTGAAGATCATTGTAGTATTTTTCAATGGATCCGCCAGCTTGTTTCATGCGAGTCACACGACGGCAGAGGTCATAAACTTGAGACGTATCTATCCCATCAAAATAGGTTATAGCAGCAGAATCCTAAACCTGCTTTGCAGTTGGGAAGCGAATGAAATTAGCAATCAGGGAGGGGTCCATTGAATTAATCAGCCATCCTTTTACTATGGCATTTTCAGTTCGCCATCTTCTGAATGATGGATCTACTTCTGGGGCTGAGGAGAGTCTCCATTGATATATCCTAACTTGTCTTTGCCAGAGATATACATCTCTATAACTTGCGACCATAAGGCAAAATTAGAGCCATCCAACTTGATGCTGATTGGAGTTGTCGAAGAATCAACTGATGGTGAGTATGGTGAGGTCTGGGATCTGGAAAGGACTTCTGTCATGTTGGTCGTTAGGCTAGTAAGAATTTATTCGGTCTGGGGGTTGAGTTGTTGTGTCAAGTCAGTTGATTCAGTCATGAAATCCAACCGGTTTAAGTTCTCTTCTGATTACTGGGTGGGTTGAGTAGAGGTTTTAAGAACCTGCTCTGATACCATGTTAACCTTAAAAGGTCGTTCTCTTTTCTTTTCATTCAATTCAGAATAGAGTACAATCAGTTATATATAAAGAAAACATTGTTGAAGTTATTCTATACAACACAATCTCTTATGTGGAAATTAAGGTTGTCCCCTGACGTGTAGGATTTCCTTTACCTAACAGATTCCTATACTTTCTCTAACTCCTTTATTTTAGTAACTCACGCCAACATCTTCTTCCTCCTTTTCTTTTCTTTTTGACGATGGCTCAAGGTGGAGTTGCCGCGGCGGCGATGGGGAGGAACAGAAATGGCGGAGTCGCAGCACAGTGGTTGTGACAACCAGTGCTGCTGTTTTCCTTCTTCTTCACAGTGTTGCAGCGGGGGGAGGAAGATGGCAGCTGCTGTGCTGCTCCTCCTTCTTCTCTACAAAGATATCAGCTGGAAGCCCGGTGGCAGCTGCGGTGCTGCTCCTCCTTCTTCTCTGCGAAGATATCAGCCCCTATGTTTTCTCTTTTGTTTTTTTTTCCTTCTCTATTCGGTTCTGTTTCTTCCCTCTCTGTCACCGCTCTTCTCATGTCTTCTCTCTTCTAAAAAAAACTCCCTTTGTCTCCCTCTTTTGGTTTTTCTTCCCTCTAGTTAATTTCTACTGTTTTGGTCCCTTCCCTTCACTCTTTTTCTCTTTCAAAAATCCCTGTTGTTTCCCTCCTTCCGTCCCCTTTCCTCTCACAAAAACTGTTGTTTCCCTCTTTTGGTCTCTCCCTTCTCTCTCAAAAACTGTCGATCTCTCTCTCTCGGTCTCCCTTCCTTTTCCCCCCTCCTCTTCTTTCTTCCTTTCGGGACAGTATTTATAGGGGTGAGGGGCGGGGTCGACCCTGCCCCGTCCCATCGCTGCCCATGCATGGGGCGCACATGCCTTCTGCTTTGTCACGGCGTCAGTAAAGGTGGCCAATGGAGGCGTTGCTTGCAGGGCACGACTTCTCTATCTTCTCATCATAAGGCGGGTGGCGTCTGGTTTTGGCTCTAACAGAGCACGTGGGAGGGAGAGGAAGAAGCAAAGGGAAGAAAACAAAAAACATCTCTTCCCCTGCTGGATGTCCAGGAGAAAAAGAAAAAGAAATAGTGCCACCTCAAAACGGCACTGTTTTGGAATATATATATATTGGAAGAGAAAAGGTGAATTTGGGGAATAACTAAAAAATAGGTTATGACAAGAAACAGCAAATGACCCGAATGGGTTGAACCCGTATGTATACAACCCAAGACGCACGTTTCTTGATTCAGATGAAAAGTAAGGATGCACAATGTTAAAGTGTTTCCATGTTTCATCGTCAGAATGATGCACCATCACTCCATCATACTCATTTAATCCATAACCATATTCATGTAAGGATTACTGTTGTCATTTGCAACTCCATGCACGTTGCTAACACTAGAAGTTGACCCAACCACCGTTCTTTCATGCTCTTATTACGAACAAATAGTTCTCTGTGTGCATACCAATACAGGTAATTCTCCATAAACCCTTTGTGTAGAAGATGCATCATTACAACATCTGGATACAGATACTTTTTATTTTGACTCTTCCTATATAGACACCTAATACCGCCTCCAGTAAAATTTCTGGGAATAGATGTTGCGAAATTAATAAAACCCTGAACCCCGTTACAATAATTCATCCTCCGCAATCCTAGGGTTAATCTCGATACATCCATGAACGATCATCCATGACTTCTATCGAACCTCTATAAAATTATGATGACAACATGTATTAATTAACCATGTTAGGTAAATAAATTTACAAAAACATGGGTTTACCTCGAGATTATCCAACAAGCTAATTACAACTTCTCATAAGTATTCATTATTAATTATCAACGTCCATACAAATTTATACTTATAAATTTACAGAAATTACAACTTCGCAATAGCATTGATAAAAATTAAAACGGACCCGTTAAACAAGTTATTAATTATTTCACCATAACACATGTAATTTGGTAATTCAACAAAGTTTCAACAATTTACAAACAAATATAATTTTATAAAATCTAAAACAAACCATAACAAGTACAAAATTATAAATTCATATACTACAAGTTTGTTTGAGAAATAACAATAAAACATGTACATACACTAACAAAATACATATACTAAAAAAAAAAATTGACATTTAAATGTCAAAATTAAAAAAGATAGATTTACTTATAAAAAATGATAAAATCCACAATAAATCAAAACACGGATGTTGTGACAACAAAACTTAAAGAAATATGACTTGTGTTGAGAAGAGGAGGATTTTTTTTAGGGGGGTGGTTGTTTGCAGTTTGGGAGGGGAGAGTTGGGATAGGAAAGAAGGAGAAATTAGGGAGTAAATGGTTGGCAGAGTGGTAATATATTCACTTTTGCTGATGGAATCACCGACAGAATGAGTCCGTCGGTGATTCCATTGGCAATTCTGATGGAGAATTGGTCACGTCACTGTACGGAGATCCCGGTTTGAATCCCTCGGTGATTCTGTCAGTAAAATCACCCGCAAAAACTTCCACGTCAGCGAACCGCCTTTTTTTTTAATTTTGAATATTCCGTCTATAATTCCATCGGTATATACCGACTAAATTACGGATGGAAGAGTGTCCGTCAGTAATGATCACCGTAATTTACCGACAGAATTATTTCGTCGGTAATTTCGTTGGTTTTAAGCAAATTTCTGGTAGTGTTATATGTAAAACATTTTCCCAATATTAAATAAACTAATTTTAAAGAAATAGAAAAAACAAAAAAAAATTCTTCTTTCAAAAAACAAGAATAGATTTATGTTTTAAATTGCATATGACCACATTTTATGATAATCTGCATTCATATTTTTGTAAAATAAAAAATATTTTTTTTATTTTTTAAGAAAAATCAATTAATGACTTTTACAACTAATTTGTAAATATCCATTGGAACTTAGTCTAAATTTCAAAAACATCAAAAAACCAATTTGTTTATTTTTAATTTCAAGATTTACACACTTACACATAAGACGTATTTCTAACATTGATAAAGATAAATTAAGTCCATAGTAAATAAAATAACCCCTTTGTTTCCCTTACTTTGTTTACTTCTAATATTTAGGAATCATGAATATATATATAAGATGTATTTCTATTAATAAGGGAAACAAAAATATAATAAAATCGATTTTGATTTTAGAATTGCATGGTTTGACCCATAAAATCATGATTCATCTTACTGAAGTGGATCTGCTTTAACCAATATATAGACAAATGGTTAGAAAAACACAACTGTACCTTAGTAATAATCAGATAAATGAACAATACAGGTTACCTTAGGTAAGGTGTATTAAAGGAGATATTGTATTCCTTAAACACAATCAGTCCTCTTATCCAAACTATGTAGAGTATTAATTAGGGTTCCTGGTGATCAAAATACTAGGTGCTAACTCCAAACCTTTAAACCATAAAGGACAAGAATTCTTTATTCTTTTCGCACCTAAATCTGATTCGGAAGGACGATTGTCGTGATACCATACACATGCGATAGCATGTAAGGTATGTAAATACGAATAACAAAATATAATTCTACTACAAGCAAACAAATGATTTTCTTTTTTATCTTAATTTAATCAAAATGTATTACAGAATCATATTAACCCACATCTAACCCTAAAATAAAAGTACTTTTAGTATATGTAAAACTTAGTTTTAATTATACAAAACTCTAAAACATGTAGGGTAATCATTGTGCACATATAGATAATTATTCATTTCAACAATGAAATTACTTTATTGCCCTTGATTGAGAAAATTGAATATCGTTGATTTGGGGGTAATTTAATTTTTTCTAATGGTCTATTAGTCATTAAAGAATTGTATAAGGATATATACATTATTTTGGTTTTTCTTATAATAGTAGAATGATTAATTTACCCTCTAAGTAAAAATAATAGAATTGTTGACCAAGGTGTTTATAATAATAAAATGACTAATTTACTCTTAATTTGGCCATACACCTAATGGCGTTTTAGTCTTTTGAATGAGGATTTTTTGTTAATTACAAATCCATTGAGGTTATTTTAGTATTTTTTTGCTTGATAAAATAATATTTAATTCTAAAAGTTATTGGAATGTGCATTCAAGCAACAATGAATCAGAGGCATCTACGCTAATTAGGCGACATATTCGACTCCTCCTAGTGGCTAAACCTGACCTTCTGCTATGTCGTTGGAACCATCATCGTGTCCTCTTCTCCCTTAAAAAGCACACGTTAGTCCTTTTTTTTAGTGTTTCAATTTCAGCCCTTATTCTTTTGATTTCTATATTTTTTCTAGGTCCTTCTATAATATTTTGTTTTTAATTTGGTCATTCAATTATAATTTGTTATATATTATCTTTTTCCAATCCATTTCTAATTCTTTTTCTTAGTTCTTTTGTTAAAGGTTTATTGGTTTCAATTTCACCCTACAATTAAATTTTATGGTGTATTTTTTTAAAACCTAATCCTCTTTCTTTTGATTATTTATTTTGTTAAAGGTATTTTTCTTTTCAATTTAACCCTCTAATCAAAACAATTTTGGTAGCTATCTCATTTATTTTTATTTTTTATTTTCACCTTGATTCTTTTAATTATATTTTTTAATTTTAGATCATTTTGTGTAATTGATTTTTTTCTAGTTTCATCCTTCAGATTTGCTAGCGATTGAGCTTCGTGGTTTTTTCATTTATGATTCTTCTGGTTTAATGACCCAAGTCACGGATTCATAATGTTAACGCGGTTTGACATCCTTTTTTATGGCTTATTTACTTTTTTTTATTTCATCGTTCGACATTATTTTTTAGAAGAAAAAAAATTAGCTTTGTGGCTTTGCTTAAATTTTTTTCTATTAGGTGCGTCATGGGTTTCACATGTTAAACTGGGTTGGCTCACCCCTTATTACCTGAGTTACATGTCTATCATATTAATTTGAGTTGATTTAGGCCATTTTGTTTTTCCTTTTTTAACCAGTTTCATACTTCCTAGGTTTTTTTTCTAAGCTATCATGATCTTATTTTTTATTAAAAAAATTATTTTTTTATTATCATTGCTTATTTTTTTATAATCTAATTAAAATAGAATTAACTTATTAAACTTAGTTAAGCTTGTAACTCATGTCATTTGTTTTTCTATTTCTTTTAAATACGCATATGAAACCTAGGCTATCGCTTTCCTTTGTCAAATTGTTTTATTCTAGTTTTAATTGATATCCCTCCTCTATGCTTTTTTATTTTGCTTAGCTTGATTTGAATATAGGCTTTTTTATTTATTTTTTTAAGATGTTATTCTAACTCATGTATAAATTTTTTTATGTTTTATATAGATGAACTTTATTTTTAAAAAAATATTTAGTTTTAAATAATATTTCTAATATGTGCAGCCTTGCATTATTTTTTTTCTTTTATTTAATTCAACCAATTTCATGTGTATATCTATTTCTATTATCTTATGATTGAATAAAAAATTGATTTTAATAAACAAATTGAGTTAACACAACCACATAAATATCTCATGTTGCGGGATTAAATATCTTGATCTATATGTATCTCATAATTTTTTTAGTTTTTCTTTTAAACCGTTAATGACTTTTTATTTATTTATTTACACAGATACTATCAATTTATTTAATTAAAAGCTTGTATAAACTTTTTGATTTACACTTAGGATTTTTTATATAAAAAACGCATCAAGAAAACCTACATATCCATCTTTAAAAAAAACAAATACAATCTTCGATGGAGCGTGGGTTAAATGTCTAGCTCATATGAAAAGACATGGGAAATTTTAACAAAATGAGAATATCCAAAACAACTTTAAAATCATCGAGCCTGGATAGGAATCACTAGATAAAAAGCCCACAGTACATCATGGGCTGGGTCAAATGTTTTCTAACATAAAAAAATGATATCCAGGCGACGCCAATATTTTTAAAGAAGTAGGAAAAATTTGTGACCAAAGTCATTGACTTGATTGAGTTCAATAAGTTTAGTTAATTGAATAATATGATTAAAAAAGTATCGACAATAAATAAAACGAACAAAGAAAATTAACAATAATTAATTATAAAAAAAATAAGTTGTTAATATCATACTCATGAGAAAAAAAAGGAAAAGCCCGTTGAAGACTCACCATCGCTCCGTTTTGGATATCGCCCCACCACTAGTGAAATCCTATACTCAGACTTAATTAAAAAACTCAATTCCTAACCAATTTAATATTGAAAGATTAAATCAGGAAAAAAAATCAATTTAAAAAATTTTTCAAAGTAAAGAAAATAGAAATCAAAAGAATAAAGATCAAATCTTATAGGAAAAAAAATTGAAGGATGATGAGGCCCCCCACCCCATCTCTAAAGAGGCCCATAACTTCGCCCCCCTTTTAGATTGATTTCTTCTAGCTTCTAGGCAATAAGGTTGGCATAAATTATAAAAGATATTCAGTTTTAATTTTTTCCTCTCAAATAATAAAATAGCAATTAAAAGAATTATCATCAAATTTAACAAATAATAAAGTTAAAGTAGGATGAATTAAAAAAATATTATAATTTTATAAATTATTTCAAATTAAACAAATAGTAATCATAAGAACATAGATCAAATCTAAAAAAAAGATGACAGGCTGCTTTGAAAATTTAGAGGGTAAGACGTTGAAATCGAGGAGGAGTAGGAAAAAAAAAAGTGGAAAAAAAGGGTCATTGGCATCAAAACAGAGGTCACTAAGCCATACTTGTCACCAAGAGAGGGAGAGGCTACCAAGATGATTTCAACGTCGCTGTGAAAAGCAGCATTTAGTTGCCATAAGATGGCGAAGGCTCTTCACACGTTGACATGTTTGTTGCACACACCAATCACTTTTAATTTTTGATAATATTTTATATTTAAGAAAAATATCTAATTGTCCCTTATTCAACTTAATTTTAATTAAAAAAATAAGATGAAAAAAATGAAAAAACCATGGCCGCCAATTTTAAAAAAAATTGTTGTTCATGGTAATTTAGTAATTTTATTGTGTTTAAAAAAGTAAAAAATTAAAAAATACCTTAGACACTAGTTAAATAATTTTTTTAAGAGTAATTCAGTTATTTTACTGTATTTTAAAAAGTTAAAAAAAGTTATTTGCTCTTAATCAATCTGATAATAACTAATAAACATTATAAAATGCTTTATTATGTGCTTTTGTGTGTAAATAACAAAAACATCATTATAATGTACTAATTCATAGTGTTATGAGTATATTTGTATAATAAAACACTTAGTTCTCTTAAAAAAAATTTATTTATGTATGATGTTAGGTAAGAGGTATAACACTTGCTATATCTCAACTCCATGTGCCAAAGTTCACATGCCTCCATTATTTTCACACTTACATTTCCATGATATAGTATTACCTTGGAATATGAGGAGCATACAATAAATGGGGACTTTATCTTTGTTTATACGTGGCAGCTTTGTTGGCAAATAAAATTTATTCCTAATACTTGTACATATTACAATTATGTTTGGAATTAATAAAGTTTATTTAAAAAAAAAAATTTAAGTATTAAAATAATAATTTTTTTTATTTTTAAAATTTATATTTAATATCGGTATATTAAAACAATTTTAAAACATCAAAAATATTTTAAAAAAAATTAAAACTTTCCAGAAGCATAATTTCACTGCATAAACAAACACTATATC
>Ga0325414_1004649_pt1 | contig 14400 bp, 3 predicted proteins | sample PopdelMetagenome_8_FD_206183 | JGI IMG/M metagenome (GOLD analysis project Ga0325414, IMG submission 206183) | Populus deltoides microbial communities from Bellville, Georgia, United States - Leaf-PdKOR-R3 | ecosystem: Host-associated > Plants > Phyllosphere > Phylloplane/Leaf | place: USA...
TTTTTTATGGTTGATGTGTTGACATGAATAATAAAAAATTATTATTTTTATATATTTTCAATTAAAAATTACTTTTAAAAAATATCATTTATCATATTATTAATCATATTATTAAACACGTGGAGTGTATATATATCTATGCACCGGTATAAGAGATGGCCAAAGACATTTAATTGTGCTATGGTATGATATGCTTTCAGGTTATGTATATTTGTAATACAACTCATAGTGATTATTTTTTATCCGGAGAGAAATTTTAATTTTTTTCAATAAAACTCATAGTTTAAACTATAATAAAACACACTATGATCGAACTTACTTCTGTGCCAAGAAATCCGATGAAGCTTAAATTTCAGTGCACTGAATCTGACCTTCCTTAAAAAATAATTGTTGTATGGACGATAACTATTCTTTGTAAAAAAACTCTTGATACCAAAATTAGTTTAAGATTTTCATGCAGTGATAATGAAAAAAAGATTAAATGTGTTTGTTTTTGAAGTTGTTTTTGTAGTTTTGGTTTAAAAAAAAAGTTTTAAAAAGTATTTTTAATTATAGTTAGTTAAATTTAAACACGTATCTGGTAAAAATTGTAGTTGAAGTTTATATATAGAAAAAACATGTATAAAAAAAAAAATCAGCAAGAAATATTTAAGAAACTCGGTTAAAAAACATGTAAAAATTAATACACAAAATCTACATTTTAAATTCAATTTTTTAAATGGTTTCCACTGAGTTTTATGCTATATCAAACATGCTGCTGCATTTGTTTCACCAATAATATAAAAGCTATCAGAAAGGGAGAGATTTTTTGAATGTGGAAGCAGAGGTTCAGAAGTTTCCTCAAAGAAGGAGATCGAAAGTTTCTTCCATACACAGGCTTCAATTAGATGAAGAAGAAGAAAGAGGAAAAACCAGGACAAGAATGGAATGGTCTTTGGTATGATGACACTTGTCCCAGCTAGAATCCCCTCCATCATGCTAAAACCTGCATTTTATATCCGTAAAAAAATAAAAAAAAAATCTAGAAAAATCTTTCAACCTGAGATGACAGCCCTATTTATCTGTTATCTCTCCGAGTACGAGTAGAGTTGTCATGTACTGGTAACTTGTGATTGAGAAAAGAAAAAGCACCCTAAGGTAACAGTCCTTCTTCCCTGCTATCTCCCAAAGTAGAGTTGTTATATATTCAAAATATGTTGTTGAAAGAAAAGAGAAAAGAAAAGGAACTTAACTGGGTCGCGGCTCAACCAGGAGTCGACCATCGGTCCAAAAAACTATCTCATCATCATCATCAAAATCAAATCACAGCTGCACTGGAATCTCCATCTCCTTCAAGCTGTGATTTCATGAATCCATTAACACTGGCATAAATCCATACAAAGAAAGATACTATTACATCTCCTTAGTGGTGCCATTGTCACGAATCCGAAAATAATTAATGTAGATGTGACTGCGAGACAAAAAGTCAAGGACAGCTAAGATTTCCCAGATCGGACTAAAACATGAAGTCTTATAAACCAGATACGACAAATGATTGTTGCTAAATACCCCGATGAAGTAAATAAAACGGCAACCTTCAAATTAACTACGGTCCAACTAACAAGAAAATTCTCTTGTAAAGTTAAGTAACTTCTCGCGAGTCTCGTGATCGAACGGCTAGATGAACTGATTAGCATTTAAAAATTAGAAAAATGGATTAAGAAAAATAATACTACTAAACAACAAACTTCTAAAACCCGATTGGGTTAACCCGAGATAATACCTGTATTATTGACAAAAAAGAGCTAGCCTATATTAACTCTATTTATTTTTTAAAAATTAAAATGATATTGTTTTAATTAATTTTTTTAAAGGTAAACGGGTCAAGTGTTGAGTTTTGACTAGTAAATTATTTTTTTCAATCTTAAACTAATTTAGATTTTAAATCAATTGGTTCCAAGTTAATTCTCTGATCGGAGTTTTATAATTATACTAAGATAATGTTTCAGATTGTGATAGAAATTATTTTTTAAAATGTTTTTTAATATATAAAAATAATATATATTTTTATATTTTTAAATTTATTTTTAATATTAGTGTATTAAAATAATTTAAAATTATAAAAAATTTAATTTAAAAAAAAAGCTTAAAAAGTAATTTTTAAACATAAAAATAAGAAATCTCTATAAAAAAAGAAAGCGTTAGTGCCTGACAGCCTTTTCAACGCTTTTTCTCTCTCGAACGCACAGGGCAAAGAGAGCAAACGGACTCGACGATAAATTGGCGGATTTCAAAATAAGAACGAGTTAAATTTAAGGGAGATGTTGATGTCCGTGTTTCTCTCTGCTACAATTCCCAACAAGACACCTCGAATATAGGTGGGTTACAGGATAGTCCTAAAAGAGAGAGAGAGAGAGAGAAAGAGTGGGCGAGCGAGTAAGTTTTTTTTAGAGAGAGAAAACAGGAAAAAACATAAAAATGGGAAGATCCACTTCCTGTTTCAAAATAATCACCTGCGGCAGCGATTCTGCTGGGAGAGATGATCTTCAACTCCCTGAGGTATCTGACTGGTCAACCATGATCACTTTCTTTGTCCTTCTACTGTTTTGTTTCTATGTTCGGCTACTTTTGTTTTATACCTGTCACTTGTTGTGAGTTTGAGTGGTGATTTTTGAGCTAAATTCGTGGATTTGTAGCTATGAGATGGTGGTTGTTGCTAATTTCGTTCTGTTTTTGTTTGGTTCTGAGAAATTGTTGGAAATAGTAAGTAGTGTGTGAACGTGTCAAAGATCCTAGAAACTTTGAATTTTAGTTCCATGAAGTTTGATGTGTAACGGTCATGAAATCTTAATTACCGTGTCTATTAAAATCATAGAATGTTGCAGAAATTTGTAGCCACTGTTTGTTCTTAATCACGATTATTAAATCTTTTATATTTGATTCAGTTAAGGTTTATTCAAGCTAATTTAATTTGTAACTAGTAAATGTAGTATGACATGGTGATTTTTGACTGATTCAAGTTTGAACTAGGATGGACACACGTAAGATCCATGGATATGGATGACTGAAATCATGGATGACTCAAGGAAATTCTGTGGATCATGGGTTGCAATTTGCAATTGCCGGTGTCGATCAGGCATTATAAGATTTTCCTTGGTTGAAAAATGCCTATTTTATATGAATTCTATTGGTTTCTAAGCTTACAAGGCTTTTTGAGAAGTGATTCACCATCAGGAGTTACAGATACAGGTTGGAGTAAAAGGAAGTCTGTCTTAATGTAGTATCAGTTAGATGATGTTATTTAAATTTCATTTCAGAGCAAGGGTTCAAGTGACAAGCGTGGATGGAGTTTCCGGAAGAAATCTGCCCGTCATCGGGTTCTCAGCAACACTATCATTTCAGAAACCACCCCTTCTTCGGTGGATAAGGAGAGTCCAGAATCCACAAATCTAAACTTCCAACAACCAGGTATTCCTCCCGCTCCAGAGAAAATTGCTGTGATACAATGCACTGATGAGAAACCACAGTTGTCTGAGAAACCACAGCTGTCAGAGAAACCACAGCTGTCAGAGAAGTCACAGTTATCTACCTCAACAGAACAGGAATTACCAGAGACCATTGTTGTAACCAAGGATGAAAATGAAGTTGATGACCATGTGGATGAGTCTGTTGTTATTGTCGTACAGGCTGCTGTCAGGGGTTTTTTGGTAATTTTATTGTGGTTAAGGAAATGTTTGATAATGGAGCATGCTTGTTGGTAATTTTCTTATTCACACTTCTTCACAACTGTCTTCCAGGCTCAAAAAGAACTCCTCAAGCTTAAATATATTGTTAAGTTGCAAGCGGCTGTACGCGGTCACCTTGTCAGGCAGCATGCCATTGGAACCCTACGTTGTGTTCAGGCCATTGTTAAAATGCAAGCTCTTGTCCGTGCTCGTTGTGCTCGTTTGTGGGAAGAGCAGGTTGGTGGGAAGCATGGCAATCCTATATCCAAGACCTTGGTAATGCTACTCAACTCAAATAAGTTTGTTTTAAGAAAATGTCTCTGCTTTCACTAAGGTTTCTGCTTAAGGGTTCTTGTTCACAATAATCTGGCACAACCCCCTGGCCAAATGAAATAGCTAGGTCTTCAAAACATTCTGCCTGATCCTAAATTTTGCATGCCAAATCAATGTTCTCACTCGGATAGTATTGCTTTGGTTCTAAAGACATCTTTGGAATATAATAGAAATCGTGAATTCTTCAATGGCAAGTATGAAATGACATCCTAAACCAATGTTTCAAAGTGTTTACTTGGAGGTTATTGAGTTACCTTAGGATGTCCAGCAACTTTTATTTTAAATTCTAGTTATTGCATTATTCCCACTATAAGTGATAGCTATCATAAAATCTACATGTAGGAGAATTTTCTGCCCTCCTGTCGTTAAGGAAGATCGACATATATTCTAATGCTTTTGGTAAAAAAATCTGTTTATACACTTCTTGGACTGCAATTCTCTTCCTGAATCATCAGTCTCATACAATTATTCTTTCCCTTTTGCTTTCAGCAGAAGGAAAGCTCGGTAATCAAACCAACCACAACATACATTTCCATTGAGAAGCTGCTTAGAAATAGTTTTGCTCATCAGGTATGGAAAAATGGATTCCTTTTGCTGTGTATTTTGCAACTGTGTTTATGTCGCTTATCCAAAAATACTGACCTTTTGCTTTGAATTAAAGCTGATGGAGTCAACACCAAAGAGGAAGCCTATCCGCATCAAGTGTGATTCTTCCAAACCTAACTCTGGCTGGGAATGGTTGGAGAGGTGGATGTCTGTTTCATCAGCAGAACCAACACCCAGACCAGATTTAATAACTGAACAACTAGAAATAGAGAAGAGTGAGAATGTTACCTCTCCAATGCAAACTAGAGCCCCACTTGAAGGATTCTGCGAGTTGGGAGATTCAAAATCTAATATGGAGGAAATTGTTTTGCCATCTGAAAGTGAAGAGAATATGATAAAATCTGATGCGTCTGACTTCAAGTTTCAGGTGTGCCATCCTAACTCCCCTTTAGCAGGGGATATTTTGGAGCAGCCTCAACCTGAGATGATCGGTAAATCTGACGCAGAAGAAACCTCAATAACTATAAATTGGCTTCCGAATCAAACTGTTGAATCTGAAGTGAATTATAAAACAGTGACTGATTCTCTTCCTTGTAAGCAAGAATTAGAAGGTGAACAACCTGATCAACCCAAACGATCTATGAAAAGGGAAGCGGCTGAACAATTGGATACTGAAGAAAAGGAGTTTGTGTATGGATCAATGAAGGCAAACAATCCTGCTTTCATTGCTTCCCAGACAAAATTCGAGGGGCTGGGTTCAACAGCCAGTTTGAATAGATCATCTAGTTCTTCGCATGAAGATAATGGAATTGAATCAAACACAGACATATCTGGGATAGATACTGAATCAAGGACAAAGGAGCTTGACGTGACAGAAAACTCAGTCTCCCACATTTCAAGGGTGCAATATGGTGGCTCTGAATGTGGTACTGAACTTTCTGTTACTTCCACTCTTGATTCACCTGATGCATTTGAAGTTGGAGCTGCAGAACTCGAGCATGAAGCCAAAGTTTCAGAGGAAGAAACTTGTAATCCTAACAGAGCAAAAGACCAGGACATCAAGGACAAGGATTCATCCAAGGATCCAGTTTCTGATTTGTCTCACATGAATCAGCCTGAGAAACTTGAGTTCGTCAAAGGTGAATCAGCAAATACAATTGTTGTTGCTGATTCCACACAGGAGGAGATGAATCCAGAGAGAAGTGTATCCAATGTCCAGAGAGAGCTGAACTCTGAGACTGGTGTTCTTGCATATAGATCATCCCCAGAAGCTTCTCCCAGAAGTCTTTTAACTGTTCCAGACTCCCAAGGAACACCTTCAAGTCAGTTATCTGTGAAAGCTAAAAAGAGCAGAGCTGACAGAAGCAGTTCTAGCCAAAAACGTAAGTCTTCATCAGCAAGTAAGAGATCTCCGTCGAACCCAAATCATGATTCTGCTGCGAGAAGTAGTGTGGAACAATTGTCCAAAGATCAAAAGAATGGGAAGAGGCACAACTCATTTGGTTCTCCAAAACCCGACAGCACTGATCAAGAGCCAAGAGATAGCAGCAGCAGCAGTCCTTCTCTCCCTCGTTTCATGAAAGCCACAGAATCAGCAAGAGCCAAAGTGAATGCAATTAGCTCACCAAGATCCAGCCCAGATGTGCAGGACAGAGATTTCATCAAGAAGAGGCAGTCCTTACCTGGTGCAAATGGAAGGCATGGTTCTCCACGCATCCAGCGGTCAACGTCTCAAGCACAGCACGGTGCAAAGGGAAATGGTAGCCACGTTGTTCATGGTATGCTCTGACCTTTTTCTCACTCATTTATATTCTGTGTTGCACTGTGTTTGAAAAGGTCTTCATTTTCATTTAACAGATATTTCTCTTATTGGGGGTTTTATTTAGTTTACTTTGATGTTGTCTTCTTTATCTGATGAGATCACTACACATAGGATTTTGGAATCTCCAACTGCATTTTTTTTAAAAGACTTAAAAGGGTATTGTTCAATTGTGTACTATTATTATTATTGGAGGATCTTCGCTGTTATTACCATAAATTGCTTGAGTCTATTCTGTATGGTGTAACGGCTGGTGGCCATCATGCATCATGAAACATAACAGTTTGTTGTTGGATGGTTCATTTTGGTACGCAATTCTTTCACCTCAAATACAGGTCTAGTATATTTTTGCCAATGAGGCTGTAGTGCCTAATTATTTAGTGAAATTAGTCAATGCCACTTGAGTTAACCATCATGGCATTTGCTGATGCGATGCTAATATGGTGGGGAATTTGGTAATCTGGGCATGCATTTGTCCTCGCCCCAGGACAATCATCTTGAAAATGATCATCACTGTGCTTAACTGCTCAAATTCTGCTTGTTACAGAGAAAAAGTGGCAGAGGTGAAAAAATGCAAATAATAATGTGCACGACACAGTACTTTACCTGCCATGGGAAACCTAGAGTTGATTGTTGGTCCACAAGACGGCTTGATATCATGTTTTATACTTCAATTTTCTGCACTTGGATGTCGCCTTAGTTTTATGCACACTTGGAGTTTGGTAGGGGTTTGGTAGGGGAGGGGGTATATATATAGAATTGAGCAAGGATTTCTTGTATATTACTGGAACCCAAAAAAATTTATATATTATTTTCTCAAACTCTCCACTGTGGAGGTATGGTCGTGTGTTTTGTTCAACATTATTTTGTGTGATATTGTTGAGGCTTGTTAAACATGTTGTGGATATGTATCTGGAGTCTGAGACATTAACAGTGAAGTATGGGCTTTCCAAAGGCCCCCACTGGTTTTTTCAATAAATTCTTTATTTCTTTCAGTTTGAGACCTAGGTTAGAATTTTTGTTAGTTCTCTCCATCATTACAGAAGGAGTCCTGCAGGTCTGCAAACCCTCTTTTATGGAAGGGACGCAGAGTCCTGACGGGAGGCATCAATTCACTTTCAAGACGTGCTTCTGAGTTCTGTCATTTTTGAGAGTTTTTTGTTTTTGCGGCAGGTGTTCTTTAAAATTTTTAAAATATTTATTTTTAATATTTTTTATGGTTTTGATGTTTTAATGCTAAAAATAAATTTAAAAAATAAAAAATATATATTTTTAAATAATAAATATTTTAAAAAATAAATATTACTAACACAGAAGAGACAGAAAAGAGAATCGTCCGGTTCTCAGGCGCAGAGTGCATCGATAAGAATGTACATGCTTGCACGATGACACTCTGCTGGGTACCTGGGCAGATTTGACTTTATCAGAACACAAGCTTTTGAATTTATTTGTTTTTTGAAAATTAGCACTATTAATTAAAAAAATTAAAAAATTAGCAGAATAACACAGTTTATATTTATTGCAATTTTTAAAACATGGTATTTAATGAATTTCATGATTATGAATGGATTCGGAATTTATTAAATATTGTGTTCTTTTATCATGATTGTCTATTTGGGAATTGTGTTGTTTTATCAATATTTTTTACATGTTTTATTTAACCTAATCTTTTTATTATTATTATTATTATTTTCTGTGCTAATAAGTAAACATACCCTTTGAATTCCCATCTTTCCTTTTTTGGCATCTGAGCTGAAATCCTTGAAAGCTAGGTGACATGAAACATGAGATTGTTGGAGAGGTATGTTGATTCCTTAAATTTCTAGATTTAAGTTTTGGTACCAGCACTGAGAAGAATTTACTACGTGTTTGATATTGGGATCTAAAATATTATTTTATTTGAAAATATTGTTTAATTTTTTGTATTAATATATTAAAAAATATTATTTTAATGTTTCTTCGAGTCACATGCTATTAAACACATGTAAAGACAAATAATGTCTTAAATTTCTTTGAATAATTATATATTTAAAACTACTAAAAAAATCATTCTCAATTTATTAAATAATGAATATATAAAAAAATACCATGTTTATCCATAATAATAATAAAAAATAACAGCCATCTTAGTAATTGGTCTCACATGAGACCTTTTTTTGAGACCTACCATCAGCTGGTCCACGCGACCGGCTGAAGAGTTTTTGGTGAATTTAAAATTATTATATATATAAAAAAGAATAATAGTAGGTTTTTTTAAAATAATCATTAATTAGATGAGTCTGTACAAATAGAAAGGCCCAGATATTTCAAGTACTTCTGACCCAGCCCATGAATTAATAATGCCCTAAAAACAACATAACCGAACCGTAGTACGTGGCCAAGTGGCTGAGAGACTCTCTCAACTATGCATGAGCTGACGCGACCACAGCTTAACCTTTCCTCAGCCAACTGTCCTTTCAGTGTCCAACTCGAAAAGAAAAAAAGAAAAGAAAAGACTGGTCGGAAAATCTTAACACTTAAAACAAAATTAGTCAAAACAAACTCCAATCACGTTTAACTTACGTGCTCCTCACCTCCACTGGCCAGGTCTGTGTTAGTCAATTTCTCAAGCATTTCTGAGAGATTCACCAGCATCCCATGGTTTCGTCCTTCACTATTAAATAAGTAAAAAAAACTTACAATTTTAAATTAGATTAGACTAAATTCTCCTATCTACTTCTTTATTCTTTTTATATTTGTAAAAAATTAAAAAATAAAAATAAAATTAACTAGAAATTAAGTTATCAATTGATTTAAAATGACAATATTACATGAACCAAAGTTAATGAGTTTTATACGAATAGATTCAATGACGAGAATTCTAATATTATATATTTTATTTTATTTTATTTTTTATTTATTTAAAACTCATTTGTTTGTTTTTATACAATTAAAAAATATAAAAATTAAATAATAGTTTTTAAAATCATAATAAGTGATTTTATGAGAGTACAATGATTAACCTATAATTTTCCTGGGCTAAAAAAGAAAAAAGAAGCTTGCTCAACTATATATATATATAAAACATCTCGATGCACGCGCTAAAACCACAACACGCGTCACTCCTGCAAGCAACTTTACAAACTATAGATACAACAAGAGATAAAAAAAAAAAAATAGAAAACGGCGTAGAAACGGCAAAGCAAAAGAAAGAAAGAAAGAAAAAACAGAGGATCTAGGGTTCCCTGGGATCTCTCTGCGCTCTCTTCTTCGATCGCTGATTATCGTGGAATGGGTAAGTAATTGACAAGGAGAGATATCGATGCAGCTGTAAATCTAGTTTTCTAGGTCTTTGAACTCGGAAGTGGAGTTTATACTCTAATCGAAAATTAATTTTATGGCGAGGGAAATTGGAAATTGAAAGAATCGAAGAATTTTTGTAAAAATGCGAGGGTTGAGGAAATCAAAAAGAGTTTGTTGGGCATCAGATGTTAATCTTTGTCAGGTAAAATTGCAGATTTTCGAAGAAGTTTATAAATCTTAACATAAAGATTTAATTTGTTGAATTCATTGACTAAACAAGAAAGCAAATTAGAATCATGATGAATTGATTGCATGCAGTTGGAGAATAATCTTTTCTATTTTACTAGAAAGAAATGTGTTTGTGTTTGCTCATTTAGCTTTGCTTCTGGTGTTGTCTGTGCTTGTCTCACTTATTCTGATAGTGAAGAATCCGATTTTATGATGGATTTTCTGATTGCTTCATTGCATTTCCATGTTTTAGGAGGCAAATACTATTAACTGCATTACATGTAATTTGAAATCAGAAAATCAGAAGCTTCTTGTGTTAGGAAAATCACCAGTTGTTTTTATTTTTTGAATTTCCTTTTGAACTGAAAGTGAAAATCTGTGTGTTTTCTTATGTTCTTTTGCATACAAATGATATCTTTAGTTTGAAAGGCATTAATGAATTTAGAAGAATGCAGTACTGAAGTGCTTTTGTTTGTCTTTGAGGTTTCTTATAGCTTGTATGATAGATATGGGATATGATGAATTTAAGAATAAATAGAAGCTCTCTTGGAGAAAAATTAATTTTTTCCAATTTGATTTTTTTTAATTACATTCGAGTAAGCAGTTTTATGAAAGCTATTTAAATGCGAGACTGAGATTTATGAAATTTCAGCTTTGAAGTATTTTTGAAAATTGGTGTTTCTTCATTGCATGTTCACATCCAAAGAATCTTGATAGAGATAACAACCATTTATAAATACATAAAAACTAAAGCAGTAGTAGAATGTAATTGCCTGAATATTTTAGCAAATTCAAAGATGCAATGAGTCATTTTGACAACTATAAACAAGAAAATAAGAATTGCATGTGTTTGCGGAGCTTGGACAGCACCAAGCATGGTAGAATAGCAAGAACATAGAAGGGGGGGCATATGGTGTGGAAACATACATGGTCTCAAATATGCTTTCTTATAAGATCAAACCATCAAGTTTTAGCAAATTCCTGGAATAGCCATGTCTTTTTATGTTTTGATTTTTGATAATTCGAATGATGAATTTGAACGCCCCATAGGCAAGGTACAGTCATTAATCCAGCATCTAGCTTGATTTTGAAAAGCGACTATGTTGAATGATATTGTTGTCTTCTAATTCTCATGAATTTGCACAAAGTGATTACTAACCACAGTATGGTGGAAAATGTGTCATGTTTTGATTTAACTTCTAAAAATTATTGTTATCTCTGCTGGGTAAAGAATTTTTATGTTTTGAGTAATAAAAATGTTTTATCACCAGTTTTGTTTCCCCTTTAGTTCCTTACGCTTTAATTTTGGAAATACAGTTGCCTACAAACTCTTTGCTGCATATGTGGATGTATGATTTGTTGACCTCTACTTCTTGTTTTGATAAAATCTACTTACACATTAAGTGCTCCTGGCTGCATCATTTAAAAGTGCTTCTAATTGATGCTGTTATGATGCTTTGGTGGTAACAATTTTGTGATGAGATTTCTGATAAAAGAGATCCTGTCACGAGGCAGAATATAAGGACATGCATGTGTTCCTAGGATGATTGAGATAAGAGGGTTTTGCGTTTAGCTGGAACTTATGCTGAAAGTCTGCTTATGTCTATGCCATAGTAGTATAGTAAAGGTGCAACTTAGCAGTGTTTTCTTAACTGGTTTCCTTCTAAATTTGTTTTCATTTTCTCTTTCATCTGGAAGGGGGACTAACTTCAAGATTAGAGCTGCCTTTTAAGAAGGGAGTCAATTATGGTATCCTGATTGGTAAGTTCCACAGAACCACTGGAGAGGCATGCTAGAGGATTGGACTGGATCAGGGAACTGTGTTCTTGGCTGACAGCCAATAACCATGAATATTGTGCTCTTATAGATTGTGGCACATTATGCATCTCTAATCTCTGACTTGATTTAAGTTATCAACAGATTTTAATACACAGCATCCTTAGAGATTAGATCTATTTCCATAATTTGAGTGATCCCTGATCACTGATCCAGGAAGCAGTCTTCTCCATTATCACAAAGACAAAAGTTCAAACACAAATGTTGACAATGTAGGTTTTACTGGGTCTTTCAATGATGCTCCTTGGGGCTCATTCTTCTCTCCTCTGCTTTTATTCTGCCCTTTGTCCCTTTTTCTTTTTTCAAACCATTACTTTTCCAGAAAAGAATCAATCTGCTGAGCATTGTATCCTATAATTTGACATAAAAATCTGAACCGATGGTTGCCTGGATTTGGATTCTCTGTATACCTAGTTCTGAAGGAATCAAAATGGGTTCAGGAACATAGATTCCTCTCCAAAATTGCCAAGAGATTCAGCAAATATTAAACCAATAAGTTTTTTTCTCTACCTGCCAGAGGTAGAGACTAAAGCTGATTTCAGAAACGTTCATGTAAAGAGCAAGTTTGAAGTATATGCAGCTCCCATTTGAAGCTTTTTAATCCATCTACCTAAAAATTGTCTATTATTCTTGTCTCTTGCTGCTGAGTCATTGGCTGCTTGTATGATTCACCCATATTTATAGTCTTCATATAGACTGACCATTTGTTGGTTGTTTAAAATGGTCCAGCATCATGCTTTCACCTCTAATGGTTGTTTAAAATGGTCTTCTAAATAATCAGTTTACCAATTATGGCCAGTTCAGGATGTGCGTAAAGGAATTGCATGAATGCGTGTTGTTCAACACGGTATTATTTTTCACCTGAAAAGATCTGATTTTTCTGTATAAACTAACACTTGCGTTGTCATTTCTGTGTATGAGCTCCCTTTGTTTCAATTGCTCCATGGAGTTTCTGAAGTATAAAAAAGATGCTGGTTTTCACTTAAGAAGATCTGAGTTCTGTATAAACTAATATTTCTTTTGTCATTTCTGTGTGTGAGTTCCTTTTTTCTCAATTGCTAGATGGACTTTCTGTTGTGTAACTGTAACAAAGGATTCAGACAGTAGCTATAAGGGCCCAGAAATTTGACTTCTGCTTCTCCCTTTACCAGGTAAGGTTGTTCCTGTCAGAGGAATCTCCTTCACTAGTTGGGTCGGGTGCTCAAGATCACCTCCAAGCTAAGTCGTCATGGCCATCTCATTCAGCTGGAACCGATGACTTTCAGCCCCCTGGCTTTGAAGGAGGCCATCCTGCTAGTCAATTGCAGATTAAGGTGTCAGAAATCCCTGTGATAAAATGGAGATGTCCGCCCAGGGTAAGTCACAGTTTTATAGTCTTTAATTGCCCATCCCTTTGGTTTTTAACATCAGTCATGGCATTGAAAGTTTTGAACAATCACAGCTTGTCTTGAACTTGACTTGGCAAGTGGTTTCTGGGGAGGAAAGTAAAGATATGGAGTTTCAAAATCAGAGAGAGATTAGGGTGCTTGAAGCAGTTTATCCTCGACCATCTGCCATTCCTCCAAAGTTTGCTACTTTTCTTTTTGCCTCTCTCACTCTCTTTCTGAATTCTGCTTCTTGAACTGAAAAGTTGTCTATATGCAGCCCCGCTTTTTCTGTGGACTTGGAAAGCTCTCAGCATAATGATCATCAAATTCCTTTGATTCCTATTACCCCCATTGAAGATGAAGATGCAGCAGAAGAACCATCTGATGTAATGGGACCATCAATGGGTCCAATGAGTTCACAAGCCCAACTATTAGCTTCCGGAGTTCCATCTTCTCAAAGCAGCATTCCCAGCATTCCATATGAGAAACCGACTGCTGGATTGCTCACTGGTGTTGAACCTGGTGCAGTGGCTGCTGCATCTGCTGCCTTTGCTGCTGTCAAAAGCAACGAACAGGGAAGTTTGATAGACCATGACCTGCTCATTAAAATTCTCAGCAACCCGAAATTGGTTGAGAAGTTGGTTACTGATTATGGAGCTGTGGCCAACGCACAGAATATTCCCAAGCCCCCTTTGTCAGATCCTCAACCTCCTCATCTAACTTTGCCCAATCCTGCTCATATTCAAATAAAGAGAGCAGAATCCATTACACAAGCATCATTAACTGCGACTCCAAGTGGATCGTTCTACACGCAGCCAAATGGAACAGGAATGGGGGTTCTTTCTAGTGCACGGGTTCTTCCACCAGGAGTTCCATCCTCACCTTCTATTGGAGCGACACAAGCAAAGGACATGAGCTATTATAAGAACTTGATTCAGCAGCATGGAGGTGATAGACAAGAAACACCTCAGCAGTTTGGTGGCCGTTACAATCACCAAATAGGTACAAGCCAAGATTTAGTTAATTCTAAGTCGAGGGAATCAAAACACAAGATCATGAAGCCTTGTATTTACTTCAATACTCCAAGAGGATGCCGGAATGGAGCCAATTGTGCATACCAACATGATTCATCATCCCAGAAAAAAGGCAGTAGCATAGCAGAGGTGCAGAGCGCAAAGAGAATGAAAATGGATAGGGAGATCAGTAGCTAGTGTAATGTTTTATTTAGCTTTCATTTGAAAAGGGAAGAAAAAGCTTAAGCTTATTACCGCTCTACTTTTTATAC
>Ga0325414_1004653_pt1 | contig 14397 bp, 5 predicted proteins | sample PopdelMetagenome_8_FD_206183 | JGI IMG/M metagenome (GOLD analysis project Ga0325414, IMG submission 206183) | Populus deltoides microbial communities from Bellville, Georgia, United States - Leaf-PdKOR-R3 | ecosystem: Host-associated > Plants > Phyllosphere > Phylloplane/Leaf | place: USA...
AGCAAATTATATAATTCACGCGTAGCTTCCCGTGTCTGCTCGATTAATTTGCGAGGAAATTCCTAATAGCCGTAGGAGGAAATTAATGTTTTTCATTCTTTTATTTTCGATTTTATTAAAATAATCTTTAATGTCCTCATTCTTATTCTTTTCCTTCAACGTATAGGAAAAGAAGAGGAAGAAGAAGAAGAAAGTAATTCCGTATCCGTGGTTGGTATTGCATCAATGGGGTGGAGAGTAAGAGCGAAGAACTTTCATGGCAAACACACTGCCGGCCTTTTTCTAAAAGAACGCGGATGGGGCACCAATTTCCCTCCTATTAAAGGAACGTCTAATCCTAGTTCGACATGCAACGAGGATCCGAGGAGGATCTACTGCTGGTGTGCATGCTCCTTGGTCTCAGTGCTTGTGCCCTTTTCATGGATGGGATCAGCAAGGGGCAAAGATGCATAAGAGAGATGTACAAGGGTAGGGAAGGGGAAGAGAAAGATCGATATCGACTACCCTTCTTTTTCTCTTATGCATTTTTGTCCCTCGCTAGTCTCACCCATATTGTTAATTTTTTGTTTTTTTATCAATGCGGATATCCGGATCAGCTTGCTCGTGCTTGCTAGCTCGCACTTCGACTAATTTCATGGACCCTGTAAGCCTCAAGTGGTTCTGAGATTTGTGAGACTCGAACCAATAATCTCTAGAAAACAAACTCAAGATCTAATGAGTTGAGCTACACCCTTCAGAATTGCTCATATTATTAATTTGCTTTAATAAGGGCATGGTGCAATTCACTGAAATAAGGTATGTTCTGGTTTTTTTTTTTTTAAAGATGTTTATAATTTGCTCCCTCTCTCAAAAAGGGGATGGGTTCTTTGTTAGGTGGAAAGAATTTGCAAAAACAGTAAGGAAGGAGCAAGAAGGAAGCATGTCGGATTGGAGTGGAAAAGGATGTTGAGGTTGTTGCACAACTGAGAATGTTTGGTCTTGTGTTAACTTGTGTTTTTTACTTTGATCATGGATAAAAAATCATTTTTTTAACTAAATAATTTTTGTTTTTAATGTTTTAAATATTAGTTTGGTAAAAATTAAAGTAATATATTTTTCATTTAAGATGATGTAATTTTTTATATATATTTTGCATGTAAAAAATCATTTAATATCAATTTTAATCAAACATATATTTTTAAATTAATTTATTTAAAACTATAACTAAAAATATATTTTTAAAATCTAATTTTTTTAAACCTTTTAATGTTACTTGACTTGTTTTTACTTTTTTTAGATCAATATATGAGCATACCTTGATGCAAAGGCTTATATAATTATAATGGGTTGTTATGTACTGTCTTGACTTTTCATAAGAATTGAAGCCGTCAACATTTCCTCACTGGTTAATGTTTAGCCATCATTTTCGAGGCCATATCAACCTTTCATATTTAAAAATATAATTGCGGTAATATTTTAAAATATTTTTTATTTAAAAATATTTTTTAAAAAAATATATTTTTAATATTAATATATCAAAATAATTTAAAAACATTAAAAAATATTAATTTAAAGTAAAAAAATAAAAAAAAATTTAATTTTTTAAAAAAATATTTTTAAAACACAAAAACAAATAGATAGTTTCTAAACTGAAATTTGTAGAATATATTTATACTTATATTATAATATTTCACATATAAATATTGTTATGGTTCAAAACCTTTCTTCTATGCGTGTAGAAAAATACTTTTATTTGGAATATATCGAATTTAAAATCAGTGTATGTTTTCGTTATCAATTCTACTTTTTATTTTTAAAAAAGGCCTAAAACAAAAATAGGCGTAGGTTAATAAAATTAGGGCAAATGTATTTCTTATTAAGGGAAGAAAAGATGAAGCAGCTTGAGAGGAGGACAGGTTGTATGGCAGTGAAGTTCGTGTAAATCTTTCGTGTTTTATATATATATATATATTGCTTTTCAGTTTTTGTCTTTCAAAAGAAAAAAAAAACAAGTTAATTCTATAAATCATTTTAAATCAAAAGAAATTCAAAGGAAAAAAAATTCAAGAAGAATAAAATTAAAAAACAAGCTAATTCTATAAACTATTTTAAATAAAAATATATAGAAATCAAAAGAATATAGAATGAATTAAACATATAAAAAGATTTATTAGAAATTAAATATAAAAAATAAAAAATATCTCTAAGAGACAGGTATATGTCATTGTTCTTTTAAAAATAAAAATGTTATTATATTGTAAAATAAATTTATATGAAAACCAATCCACCCCTAATTAATTCAACGAAATCAATTGAATTCCTTTAAAAATTTAAAAACACCCTCAAACACAATATTTTTTAGTTTTGTGAAGAAAACTTTAGACTTCGTAACACTATTTCAATTAAAGGTGAGTAAAAAAATTAAAAAATCGATTAAATCGAGAAAATCGGAAAAAAAAACCGAAAAGGCCGAACCGTGAAAAAACCGATTAAAATTTTAAAAAAACCGACCAGTTCGATTCGGTTTCGATTTTATAAGATTAAAACCAAAAAAACCGAACCCAGCCGGAAAAATACAGAGACAAACCGAAAAAAACAGAATCAAACCAAAAAAACTTAGCCAAACCAATTTGAATCGGTTTTTGTTCAAAAACCGAATTAAACCTAAACCGGTCGGTTTGAACCGGTTTCGGTTTTAAAAAAAAAATTGATCTAGTTACATTTTTTTAATAAAAACTCAACCAAATAAAAAATAATCACTCCTAATTTCAATACACAATAGTATTAGTCAAAGTTAAAGAATAATACCTTTGATTTTATTTTATTTTTAATTTATAACCTCTGTGTGTGTGTGTGTAGGATTGGGTAAAAGGAAAATATTGAACATTAGGTGGATTTGGGTTTGGTGTGTATGGGCTTACTTCGGCTTTCATTGGTTTTGTTTGGTTCGGGCTATATATGATGGGCCGCTGTCACATGGACTGTGTTCTTAGTAGTTGGGCTATGTTTGCATGGGGGTTAGTGTTGTTGGGCTTCAATATACATTGGGCTGGTCTTAATCTTTCCTTGATAAAAACTAATGGGTTTTGGGCTATGGCTTTGTTAATGGGTTAAATTGTTTGGGTTGTATTTATAGGGTTTGATGGTTTTGGGTTAAGCATACTCATGCGCAAGAATTAAAAAAATAAATAAAATCAAAATAGAAATAGAAATAACATCAAATTTATATGAATATATATATTTTGTGTGCATTACGCCAAGTATTTCAAAAAAAATCATTTTGTATATTCTTTCATTGTTAAAAAAAAATGTCTTTTTATTTTATTTTTTATTATCACGAAAAAAAGATCAAAAATATTTCTCATGTTAAAGCATTTGACAAAAATATCTGTTTTAGCATTTATATATATATATATATATATATATATATATATATATTTGGACTTAATAACAAGTTTTTTAAATCCATTATAACTTGCCCAAAATAAATTGGTTTATTGAGCCTACATACCGAAAAAACAAAAACAAAAACCCATGTTTTTTTTAAAAAAAATAAAAAATATATAAACAATAATTCTCAATTTACAAGATTCTTTTTGAACAAAAGAGCCGAAGTTTATGTTCGCCACTCTTGGGTCCGAGGTCCAATTATTATCATTCATATAGATCAAACATTTATTTTTTAGTAACCTCCATAAAATCTCTCCTTTTCTGGATAAGTATTATTTTTTACACATTTCATTTTAAAAAGGGACCAATGTCTTGATTTCAAAATCAAATAAGGTTATGTCTATTTTTAGCAATTTCAATGAAAAATATTTTAAGATTTAATGTCAACATCTTTAACGAATTTTTTATTTTTAGGGATTGATATCACTTTCTAACATGTTTAAATACCGACATCAAACTTTTCACAAAATCAGAAGAAAAAAAAGCTGAAAATAATAAGAATAATTAATAACAATCATAAAAACCAATTTAGAAAAATAGCGCATAATAAATATAACCTTTCATAGTAAGAATGGTATTTTTTCCTTTGGGGAATCTTTCGAGCCAACGCTAACTTTTAACTTTTAGAATCCTTAATTTCCTCTAATTATTAGATGACAAATTCAATATTCCACAATGTATATTTTTATTATTTTTAGTCCCCATCACGCATATCCACCAAGGTTCGGCACATGATGCTTGACAAACTGTGTACCACCATGGTTGAATGACTAAGTTGCATCTGCTTGAAAAAAGCTATTGATGTTCTTGCAAAAATTGCCATTGGTTGGAGTGATGAACCATGAATAAGTACTTGTAGGTGTCGTGAAACTCTGCCTAAACTTATTTAAACAATCTAACTGAGCCATCAATGAAGAGAAGAGAGATTGGAAATGCGAGGGTAAAGAAAACTCTTTTTCGAGTAGCCCGTGAGGCAGTTTGAAGCTGTGCGCGCGCCTTCTCTTTTAACTCAAGTAGGATAATAGGCCTTACATGGATTCGACTTGCTGCTGCAAATTAGTATTAGAAGGAAAAGAGAGGGTAAACATTATCAAGAAACCCGATAACATGATCCGTTAATTTTATACTCGGATATGCCCAGGCAACCATGGATTATAATACGGACATCAACCAGTTAAATGCATGCCACTACAAGTTCCACCCATAAAAAGCCCTTTGCCAAGAAGACGGTCAATATAACTTGTCTCCTGCCATGTCAACACTCACCATCAAAATGCCATAATGAGATCAAGAACCAATTCCAGCAGCATTGCCATTACACAAACGAAAGTGATGAACAGAAATAATGAATAATTGTTCATGAGATCAACCCTATGATTGTACTCCTGTTTTGTTTTAGTTCCTCGTGAGGGAAGGAAAAAAGCTAAATGTACAAAATAATATAAAATAAAAAACAAATGGAAAGGAAAGAATACAATAGAATGTCAAGACTTTATTACATTCCTCCGCCCCATCCTCATCACCATTTTGCGAGTTTTGAGAAATGATATGTTAAATTTAGCACAATGAATACAGAAGGGTAAAATTTCACCGAAAAAATGGAAATGCAGGAGATTTCAGGGGGGGACAAAAACTGAATTTTGTTATTTCTTAAAAACCGGTATAATTTCCGAGTCCTCGGACTGTCAAAATTGTTTTTCAGAAACAGTAACGTAAAAAGAAAAAAACAAAACCTTCTTATGGGCCCATCAACCCATCAATTGTATAGGAAAGAGACTTGGCCCAGTCAGCTCGAAGAAGCAGTGTTTGTAATGTCTGCATCACATTGTATCCTGGATCTAGCTTCCGTTGCCAGCCCTAAAGGAAAACCACCAAAAGAAATGATATTGAATTACATCCCCTGTTAATGATAACAAGCACTAATATATGGAATAGGTCCCCTTATAGCCAGTAAGCAAGCTACTTCATAACATATCACTATGTAGCTACTTCTGGGCCTCTTTTAGCAAACATCAAATTTACTTTCATTTTGCAGACATCAATAAACAAAAACTACAATCTTTAAGGAAATCAGGAAATAAAAAATTAGAAGAGTGAAGAAAAAATCAAACATTTTGCAGTAGGATCACTTGTATTTTACAATTCCAAGTTGCAAATCTGACCCCAATTCAAATCTATACAGTATAACCAACAAAGAAAAAGTTTATAGCCATGATCACCCATTCAAATCTGAACCCAATTTTCAAACATCGTATTCATCAATTCCCAAGTTCCACAAATCTGAACCTGATCTCAACCGACCAAAGATTTCCCCCATTCATCTTAGATTTTTTTTTTCTTCTTTTAAAAAAAGTCTTCGATAAATTCAGTTCCCAAACAATTAACATGTATATGTGGAAAGCCATTTTACTCCACATCTTGTCTTTCCTCATAAAAAGCACTTTATGTTTTGCCTAAGAGTTCTTGTTCCTACCCTGTTGCTAAAAACATCAAAGAAACCAGGCTATTGCCCTTGTAATGAAACATTAAGCCTTAAGGTAAAAGGAAAGAACTAGGTTACCTCAAGAACCAAGGTTGTGACCATGACAGTGCAAACATTGCCATCAATATTAACTCGATGACGCCTGACTTTCTCAAGTAATTGTTGCATGCAATCTGCAGGATGGACTAGATCACCCTCAGGAGTACCCCAGAAAGTGAATGCCTCTTCCACTTCCTGTTAGAAAAGGAAGTTATGTATTGCAAATTAAGATATAAAGTCAAAGTTATTTTTAATACAAAAACCCCAAATGAAAGGAAGCGTGGGAAGGATATCAAAATGTTCACAACTCTGTTATGAAACAATTAGTCCACCTTTTTTTTCTCCAAAAAAATACAACCCAGAGGAATAAATTGCATGCATACTAAAAACTTTCACTTCACTAAACAGATTAAAATTTGAAAACGCTGCAAAGTTCCCAATAACCTTAATAGACTATTATTCTCTTCTATTCACAATAACTCTTCGCTTAGAGAGATTGAACTTTCAAGCCCACGTGTTTTACCACCTAACCAAATTACAATGGGAAAGCAATTAATAAAACAAGAGAAATAATATACCATCTTCTGATTTGTCACCACAACCTAAAACGAATGTACAATTCAACTATCCTGATAGAGAAGGTAACTCATTGCATTTTTAACATAATTATTCCCGGAAAAGGAGAAAATAACTATGCACCCCATATCTTACTTCAATAAAGGCCTTCGGATTTGGGCAGTTTTGTCGCTTTGACAAGCTTAGTGCAGATTCTGCTGCAGTGCGGCCATCCCGGGTGGCTACTGCTTTAAAAAAATTGATCAAATTAATGCGATCACCCTGAGAAAGCTCAGCAGTCATGCCAACATCAAGGAAAATGACATGAGGCTTTGATTTAAAGAGCCGTTTCCGAGAAGAACTGTTCTGAGAAAGCCGGACAAGGATATTTCCAGGATGCATGTCTGCATGTATAAAGTTGTCCACCTGAAATAAGAAATACCCCATTTTCTAAATGAAAAACCCTTAACAATTTTCCACTCATAATTGAGAACTTCAAGACAATACATTGACAGAGGCACCTAAACAAAGTAAGAAATTTTTTTACCAGAAGCATTTTCAGAAGTGCATGAGTTCCAATGTGAGCAAGGGCACTTTTAATTCGATTATGACCTTCAAGGTCATCTACATAGTGCGAGACACTTTCTCCTTGCTCATATGATTCCACCAAAACAGCAGGATGCACAAGTGGATACACCGGCTTGGGAAAAGAAACATCTTTCCACCTTCGGAAGTTATATATAAAGCGGCTTAATTGCGCAGCTTCCCTTGCAAGATCCACTTGAGACATCATGAAAACACCAAACTGTTGCAGGCTCTCATCCAGTCTCAGCCAATTCAAAGTTGGAATAAATGTTGATATCTTTGCAACCAAGTTTATTATCATAAAGTCTCTTCTAATTGATTCACCAACACCAGGGTGTCTAACCTTTACAGCAACTATGGTAGGCTTTGCCTGTTTTTTACCAGGGTAACGAAATCTCAGAGAGGCCCGATGCACTTGAGCAATACTTCCAGATGCTACAGGAACTTCTTCAAAATCCTCAAAGATTTCAGAAAGCTTGCGACCAAATGCTCTTTCAATAGTTTTCTTCGTGTAGGCAAAACTATGTTCAGGAGCTTTGGAATGCAGCTCTGAAAGCTTGGTGCATACATCTCTAGGGAATAGATCTGGCCGGGTAGCTGCCCATTGACCCCATTTTATAAATGCTGGACCTGCTTTCTCCAGTGTCCGATGAACAACATGAAGCCATATTTTCCTAAACTCTGGTCCACAAGAATCAGCAAATGGAGCCATCATCATGCTGGGCGAGAACAAAATTGCTAAATATATAGCTCTCACTAACAACACAAATGCATCTACAACAGCAGATACTAGCAACGTGACATAAGCATGCCCATCTTGTGCACGCATATACAAAGAATTCGGATAAAAATCCGATTCCACCAACGTTCTTTGTGCCCATGCCACCTGCCCACATGTCAATGCTAAAGCACTGGGAACCACCAAATGAGACCGTGTCAAAGCCAAGCTAACTGCTTGAGCTATTCTACTTATCCGAGGAAAACTCCAGCCATTAGCAGAACCTTTTCTGCATAGCCTTTTCCAAGCAAGCTGGGCATTGCGTGTCACCACATCGCTCGTAGATGAATAACAACTTGTAAAACACCTCCGTCCAAACTGCTCTTTAACATTGTACAATGCAAAAGACGAATACCCTCTACTCCGAAAGCTATATTGCGAGTAATATCTAAATTGCGGTAAATGCAAACCAACTGAAACTACTGTCCCATACTTTTTTACTTCCAATAATTGATTACTACTACTTTTCTGTTTACTGAAAATCAACCGTGCCACTTTTTTAATATTTCCAATCGTCAAAAACCTGCAATTCACATCGAATATTTCAATAATAAAATCTAAAATACTTAAAAATGTAAAACAAAATTATAACTTACATACTCAATAAAAGACCTTAAGTAAAACAACCATATTTTAGGCTCTATATATAATATGTACGAAATACACAAATAAATACCATATACCAAGCACCCATGATGCTTAAAGTTGTAGCTAAAGATAAATTAAATATAAAGATCATAAATTTCCTATAATTTCTAAATCCTAGAAATGGAATTACAAACTCATTTAAAATTAATCAAAATCAATAGCTCAAAATCTAAAAACGAATTTTCTCAGAGAGGAGGGCGGGGATCAACCAACCTGGACATAGCGATCGAGAAGCAAGACGATTAGCTGATGAAGCTAACGTGCGCGGGAGGTGAAAAATGGAAGCTCTGTTGATGATTGTTGTTGATGCAAGCATTTTCTCATGGATTCTCCTCCTTTTGAGCAGCTTTATGGATTTTTGTTACCTGCCGACCTTGGTTAAACGCATCGACTTAGGGGGCTTTATGTGTTTTGGGAGGTGGAGGGCGAGGAGGCACGTATTGAATTTGAGACCTAAACATTGGAGGGCAAGAAAGAGGGAGAAGGGAGAGACAGGAGAAACGTTGGGCCTGTGATTGGGCCCATCGTATCAGCGCTATTTTACGCGGTTCATTTTGTATCCACGTGGACCACGTCTATTATTAATTAACTAGATCTACGCTATTATTTTTTTAATAGAATATTTAAATGCTTCAATGATTTTTATTTTAAAAAATAAATTTAATAATTGGTGTTATAATCCCAAATAATTAAATTAGTTGGATTTATTTCAATCACACGGAAAAAAAGAGGTAATAATATCAAATGAGAAAACATATATATATATATATATATATATAACTAATAAATGAGGACCTGAATTATATAAAAAAAGAGAGAGAGAAAACAATGAACTATCAACTTAGAGTAAAATTAAAAACAATAAAACATTTATAAAAAATTTAAGAAAAAAAATCATAAGAATAAGGATCAAATTGAAAACACCAACACATGATGAACCTGGACATCTAGAATTTTTCAACGTGTTGTTTTAGATAAAAAAAAATCATAAATGTATATCAAAAAACTTATGCACACATTCAATTAAACAAATCACGAACTATTGTGTAAATAAATGAAAAAAAAGTAATTAACGATAAAAAAAATGATAACTAGAAAAATTAATATGCAAATATAAATCAAGATATTTAATATCTTAACACGGGTTATTTATTAGGTTATGTTTAATAAATCTGTTTATGAAAATCAATTTATAATAGAGATTGACGTACATAAAATTTACTGAATAAAATAAAAGGAAAAAAAATACTATTCAAGGTTAAACATATTAAAAATATTATAAAAAAAATATTTAATCTATATAAAATATGTAAAAAAAAATTAAAGATGAATTATACTAACACTAGAAAAATGATTGTTATTATATGAAGGATAAAAAAACCCAAAAAATAATAGAGAAAGAGTAGAAATTAAAACATAAAAGGTCAAAGGTTGATGTGAAATTTAGACAAAATATCTTTCTAGGGTATTAGAAATGGGTGAAAGGTTTCAAGCTTTGGAATTTAAAAACAAACAAGGTGGTGATCAGTAGAAATATGGTTTTTGATGAAAATTTTATGTTATCATGTACTTAGGATTAAAAAAAACAAGCGCCAGAAAATTACAGCAACAATGACTATGATATGTAGGTGAAGTTAGATACTCATATTAAGGAAGAAACCATTTAGAATTTAGGGAGTTCTAGTTCAGAATATCAACAACATGATAATATAGCTTTGGGTAGGTCTAAACACATTATCAGGCCACCCAGGTATGATTTTGAATATTTAATTTTTTATGCACGTATTACTAGTAGCAGGGATCCTACTACTTTTTAGGAGGCATTACACAGTCATGATAAAAGTAAATAGATGGGTGCATAAAAGAAGAAATGAAGACTTTGTGTAAGAATCAAACATAGAAGTTGGTTGAACTTCTAGAGGGGAAGAGGGTGATATGATACAAATGAGTGTAAAGAAGTAAAAAGCAATATGAAAAAAGAAAGGTGAGAAGTTCAAGGCTCATTTAGTAGCAAGATGTTACTCATAGAAGAAAGAGGTTGACTATGATAAGATATTTTCCTTTGTAGCCAGACATGTTTGCATAAGGGTAATGTTAAGCTTGGTAGCACATTTTGATATGTTGTTAAAGTAGATGGATGTCAAGATAAATTTTTTCCATAATGACTTGGAAGAGAAAATTTACATGGTACAACTAGAAGGGTTTAGTCAACCTGGATATGAATATTTGGTCTATAAGTTGAGAAATTACTTTATGAACTGAAACAATCTCCAAAGTAATGATATAAATGATTTGACTCCTACATGATCAGGATCGGCTACAAAAGATATGCGTATGACTGTTGTGTTTATGTAAAGAGCCTTGATGATAATTCTTTCATTTATCTATTGCTTTATGTGGATGACATATTGACTGTTGCAAAGAGTATGAGTAAAGTCAACAAGTTGAAGATTTTATTGAGTTGAGAATTTGACATGAAGGATTTGGGTACTGTTGAGAAGATTCTTGGGTGGAGATTCACAAAGATAGAACTACTAAGAGATTATGGTTATATCAGTGAAGCCATGTTGAGAAAGTGTTGGAAAGGTTCAGCATAGATAATGCAAAATCAATGAGCACACCTTTACCGAATCATTTCAGATTATCTATTGTACAATGCCTGAAGACAAATGATGAAGTGAAAGACATGTCAAAGGTCTCTTATGCTAGTGTAATATAATGTTTAATGAATGTTATGGTTTGTACAAGACTAGATTTGGTACACACAATCAGTGTGGTGAGCAAATTTATATCAAATCCGGGACAATAATATTGGGATGCAATCAAGTGGATCTTCAAATACTTTAGGGCTATTACAGATTACAATATCATGTTTAATAGACAACAAGATAATCCGTTAGTTGTAGATACAGACTATGCAACGGACTTGGATTACAAGAGGTCTCCCACAGGCTGTGTATTTACTTTGGTAGGGGGCCTATTTGTTGGAAGTCCATGGTTCAGTCTCTAGTTGCACCATCTACTACGAAGTTAGAATATATGGCAGTGACTAAGGCTGCCAAGAAAACTTTTTGGCTTACAGGTTTGGTCAAAAAGCTTGATACTCAGTAAGGTGGAGTTTAATTGCATTGTGATAGTTAGAGTGTCATTTACTTGGCAAAAAACCAAGTGTATCATGTAAGAACCAAACACATATATGTGAGGTCTCACAAGATCAGGGAATTGGTTTCTTCTAGTGAACTATTGCTTAAAAAAAGTTTACACTTCTAAGAATACTGGAGACATGTTGACAAACCTGTTACCACACATAAGCTCAGAGGCATTACTTAAATTTAATTAATGTTTTCATATGCTAGATAGAAAACATCTTAACCTATTTTTCCAAGTAGAGTTTTCCCTACTTTTCTCCTAAAAGATGGATATTCGTTAAGGTGAAAATTATTGTAGTTTGTAGCTCATAAGTAGATGTCAAAGCGGAGTAGAATGACGTTAAATATTGGATGGTTAGGAAAAATAATTTGATGTGCGAAAAATAATTTAAACAGATCGATACGATAAAAGAGTATTAGAAAAAAAAAGTTATTAATACTCCTTGGACGGTTATGATTTCTTGAGTGACTAGATTTTCTTGGACAGTTTAAGGTCTGCTATAAATACATATATACCATGTAACCCAATTTTCCTATAGTGAAAAATAAAAGCTCATCGCTCCTGTGGATGTAGACATATTGCTGAACCATGTCAAATCCTGTATTTTTTCTAGTTTCTCTCATATTGTAATATTCATTAATAATTGCTACAATTTTTTTCATAACAATAAAAATATACCAACAATGTATTAGAAACAAAGTTGTTATTAATCAAAGCATATCCACAATTTGAAAAGAATATACAAACTTGGTTATAGACATTATAACACCTATTTCATCGTTTCTTCATAATTAATGAAGATGATATTATAACTGAACAAAAGTGGTAAACCAATGATACATAAGTTGTTTTAAATGTATTTCATTTGAGCTTCTAACCAATACAATAAACTCAATATTATACAAATTATGATGCATCATTTGAAATCCAGTTTTAAGATATGTTTAGTTTTACATTTCAAAAACATTTTAAAAAAAATATATTTTTTTTTGCTTCAAATCAATAATTTTTTGTGTTTTCATATCATTTTAATGTGTTGATATCAAAAATAATTTTTTAAAAATAAAAAATATTATTTTAATATATTTCTAAGCAAAAAAAAAAAACTTTGAAAAGCAACTGTCTCCACACTTTTAAACACCCAAAAAAACAAAAACAAAATTGTTTTTAAGAGTTGCAAAGAAGAAGGAGATCGTAAAAGATGGCCATCAATCCATATTTAGCCATGTTGAAAAGCTATTGTTCTCAAGGAATTAAATATTTATCCATATTTAGCAAAAACAAAACTGTTTTTAAGAGTTGATTTGCAATCTCAAGCCTAATATGATAAAAAAAAATCGGATCCATAATCCATTGACTTTAGTTTTTTTTATATATACAAAATCTAATTAAAATTTTGGTGATTGACCTTCTTAAATTTATGACCTAAATCTAATTCCATATCTGTTTTACAACTATGGTTTTCACTTCAATTTAATACATAAAAGTGGATAATTAAAATCTTTTTTGTATGTTAGTTTATTCTTACATTAATTATTTCATATTAGAACTTTAGAAAATATTACAAAAAATAAATTCTTATGAATATATTAATTTTGATAGATAGTTTTTTTTAATAGATGAATAAAAACTAATTAAAATTATTTAATTTTTTTGAAAAATAAATTACATAAAAAGCTAAAAGAGCTCAACTATTCATTGAGTACACACTCACATTTCAATGTGGATTCACACAATGAACTTACTATTTTGTCCTTAGAAAGCAAGCTTGTTTAACATGAACTTAAATGTATGAAGATCTTTTTTAAGAGACTTATTAGTTATTACAAGAAAGAATGAGGTTAATCAATATTTTTATATCTTTATTACATAGTATAATTACTAAATTATCTTTAAAAGAGAAAAAAAATGCTTCGATCAAGGGGTTTTTCGAGCAATTATGAAGAATATTATTATTATTAATATTATTGTTATCTCAAGCATTTATTAGTTACATCAGCGTCTCCAACGAGCAACTCATTGTTTAGTTTTCTACTTGAGCTCTTTGGAGTGCAACAATGGCGTCCCCCAGAGAGGATTGACCATTACAATGGCACTTGTGATCAGACCCACAACGGCAAGATGAACAAAAGAAACATCTATTGCCTGTGTTGCAATCTTCATCTTTATTACAACGGAATGTAATTATTCGGCCTCTTGCTGCTGCCAATTGTGAACCTAACAATCAAGTTTTCAAAATATTAATTAATTAATTCTTAATATATCACAATAAATAAATATATAAAACAAAATAATTAAGAATGAAGCAAATGTTGCATTTGAGAGAGAGAGACTAACAAGTTGCAATGGTCAATAGCACAACTAAAAATGCCAGTTTGAGTGAAGATTTCTCCATAGTTTTTTTGCTTCTTCTTGTTTTTTTTTTTTTGTCAGCCAATTTCTCTTGCACTGAATATGCCAATGGCTCTTCTTGGTGCCATGCTATATATAGATGGGTGTGGTTGTGTGACTGTAAAGAGCAGAATCTAAAGAGTATAAATGTATTGCTGGGTTTTTATTGATTGCATACCTTTAATTTCTTTAATTTGATTTCCTTAGATATTGTGTAGATCCACTTTCCCACAAATATCTCTTTTTAACTCATATATATATGGAAATAGTAACCAAAAACCCTCAAAATTTACCCTTATTTAATTTGTCCAATTTATTCAATTCAATATAATTAGGCTAA
>Ga0325414_1004654_pt1 | contig 14391 bp, 14 predicted proteins | sample PopdelMetagenome_8_FD_206183 | JGI IMG/M metagenome (GOLD analysis project Ga0325414, IMG submission 206183) | Populus deltoides microbial communities from Bellville, Georgia, United States - Leaf-PdKOR-R3 | ecosystem: Host-associated > Plants > Phyllosphere > Phylloplane/Leaf | place: USA...
GTGTTGGTGAAATGTATTGTGTAGGGGCAGGTTCTTCATTGGTAAGATGACCTACCAAATCTTTGTTTTCTGCAAGGGCTAAGGCTTGTTCACGCCATAAAGAGTAGTTGGTTGGGCTGAGTTTTAGTATAACAAAGTTTTCAGCATTCAAAGATAGTGTATTCATTGTTGACAGCGGAAGAATTGTGCTGATGCTCACTCCAGCTCTGATACCATAAGAAAAATATAGCAGAGGATGGTGGTGAATTAATTCTCTTTTATTGGAATGAAGAAAGAAAACGCGAGCACAAGGATTACAGTAGGCAGCGATATCCTTATATACAATCAACAATTGTCTTATCTAGGAAAGTTTATTTTCCATAAACACCAGAATCCTTTCCTTCTTTGAGAGATTTGATCAAGCATCCACCACTTCTGTTGAGTTTCCATCTTGATTGCTCAATATTACCGTTGCAGATTGCATGAGTTTCCATCTTGATTGCAGAAGACTACCATTGCAGATTGCATGGTTGTAGCTCCCTCTTCTGCTAAGTTTCCATTTTGATTGCGGAGCATTACCGTCGGAGCAAGGTTTCCATCTTGATTGCAGGACATTACCGTTGCAGATTGCATGGTTGTAGCTTCCTCTTCTGCTGAGTTTCCATCTTGATTGCAGAGCATTACCGTTGGAGCAAGGTCATTGTAAGTGTCCTTTTGGTAAAGATAAGCATTATGATTCCTGAAATCCTGCTGTGTGAAGACAGTGGCATGGCTGCTGTCCTTAACGGGTGGATGACTGTTATTATGATTAACCTGGTCGAACTTACTATTCATATTGTTTTAGCTTTCCTTTTCTTTTCTTGTTCGGTACAATACTAAGTTTGAGGACCAAAAAGTATTTTTTTCAAAACTTAGGGCACACCACCCATGTTTGACAGCTTTTTTATATCGGTCCCTCTTCTTTCAATCTCACTCTTTCATAAGAAATCAAAATCAATTAGTTTTCAATTAGGACTAAAAAAATTGAGGATCAAATTGAAAAAATTTGCATGATCCATCCACAATTGGATTTAAACTTAACATGGATATATTACAAGAATTTTTAGATTTACGAACATAATTTTTTGTTGATATTTATACTCATAATCCGTCGACATGAATTTTCCCGACAAGCTCATGGACATAAATAATTTTTTGAAAAAAATCTCGTCAATGATTTATGGTTTGTCAATGAGTTTGTCGGTAATAATTTAATCGATGGATTTACTGACGGAGAAAGCATGTCAAATTGTTTTTATTCGCTTCATTATGTCAATATTTTCATCGATGAATATAACATATTACCGATAGAAAAACCTTATGTCATCGATGATTTTTTTTTTGTCCGTCAGTGATTCCTTCGATGAATTTGACATATAATTGTCAGTTATTTTGTTACTGAGTAAACAGTGACAGTGGTATTTGCAGTAATTTGTTTTCCAATTCTCTAGAATATATCAACGGACTTAGGCCGTTAGTAATCCTGTTTGTAATAATTTAGACTCTTTTTTAAAGCAAAATATATTAAATAGAAATAGAAAATCAATGGCATCTGAAGTAATTCTTTTCCAACTTTTTGAAATATACCGACGAACTAAATCCATCAGTAATCTTGTCAGTAATAATTTAAAAATATTTTTCTAAAAAATAATCTATTAAATAGAAATATAAAATAATTCAAATAAATTAAATTATAATGCTAAAGGAGAAGGCTAGTCTTTGCCGGGATAATGGGTGAATAAGAAAGAGCACATGTACCACTCATTTGTGACATTATCTTTATTACCAATCGGTAGAGTTCGACCGTCTTAACATCGAGTTGTTCATAATCAGCAGCAAGATGGGTCATCTGAGCTTGAACTCGCTGGTCTAAAATTGCCTCGAACTCTAGAGTTTGAGTGCTTAGAACCGATTGTGAGCATCCAATGGTTGAAACACTGTGGGTCGTCTGCAAGTCTCCAGCTATAGTGTTAGTGAGATTGTACACCCGTTTTCTATCGGGTCCACCAAACGATCCTACCTCCAACTACAAATCTGGATCGAGATCTGAATGGGTCAAAAGATTGACATCGTATCTCTCCTTCAACTGGGTGTTATATGTATCCTGAAAAAAAAGTCATCAATTTTAAAAAAAATAATAACTTACAAAAAAAATTGTTGAAAACCAATATACCATAAAGTGCCGAACTCAACTATCAATGAGCTACTGCACCCTTTTTTGGTGGTCATCAATCCACACATGCATTGCCATAAAAAGCTTCATTGAGCTTGACTCGTATCCAAGAACCATAGCCTGCAAGCGAAAAATTTTGCAAGTTAAATATATTTATAAAAAACAACAAATAAAAAAGTGGATGTAATTAAAAGAGGTCTAACCATCCGCTTCACATGCAAAATGAATAAAACATCACGTGTTGAATATATTCAGATGTCACATGGCCTCTAAGACATACGCCAGTCTGAAATCCCTCCAAACTGCTACCTCCTTTCGGCTTAAAAGCTCTCTTTCTTTCTCATATTTTTTGGCTCTCTTTCTTTCTTTTTCTCATATAGGTACAAATGAATTATTTGTTAGTAAAAGAAAAATAAAATTGAATAAAAGGATTTAAAGTTTTATATCTTGATTCTAATCTTACCTAATTGCCGTGTGATTCTCTCAAACCCTCCTTATAATAGTGTTGTCAGCTCTATCCCATTAAAAGAAAACTTTTATTAATATTAATAAACTAATCGAGTTAACATAAAAAAATATTTAAGTTAATACTAACCATAAATTTTCCAAACCATGCATTAATCATAGGTTTCCATTCAGGATGTTTGAAAACTTGACTCCATTAAAACAATGGAATTTTCATCGATGATTTCATCGCCGATGTTTTGGTTTTTGTAGCCTTAATGTTTATAAATATAAAATTGAATTTGTTAATTGAGATTAATTTTTCAAAAAATATTAACATGTTGTTGTGAAGGAAAAACAAATTTATATTGAAAGGTTGTTCTTACACTAAGCTTAGTACTTTTGGGTAAATGGATTTCATTGTGAAGAACCCCCTCTCGATGTTGCGGTATTGCACTCGACGAGCCTGTGTTGTGAGTGGATGGTTGTGTCTCAGGTGAGTGTTCTTGGTCTGCACCTAACAACTTATGGTCATTTGAATCACTACTAGTTCTTATAGCTGTGATCCTATCCGTATGACGTGTTATTAACTTTCTCGTAGCCATCAACATAAATTAAAGGATTAAGGTATCATAAACCATTCCTATTTAAAATAAATAAATTGGCAGCATCTCCCTTATATGGGAGACAACCTAAAATTTTTAAACTTGTAAATACACAACAATTTAAATTAGATTGTCACAAACTAGTGAATTTTATTTCAATCTATGTTAGTCGAATAATTTCAATTATAATAATTTAACTAAATTTTCGATTAACTTTGCCACAACCATTTGTGAAATGATCATAGGGGTAAATATAAACACATTAAAGGATCTGTAGTATCAATATTTCGCATTAAAAACTATTCATTTATCCTAACTATTATCTTATATATATATATATATATGATGGCTACTATTTTTGTTTATTTTTAATTAATTTTTTTTCATGAAATCAACTAGCTAACCATAGTGATTATGTGAATCTTATACATAAATTCATAATTTAATAATATTCAAAGAGCGATAAGAACAGAAAATTAAAAAAAAAACTAAAAAAATTGAAACAACATTTATGCAATCATTAAAGCAGATAAAAATTAAAAAACAAATCCCAACAACATTCATACAATTATTAAGAATAGAAAAATAAAAAAAATATAATGCAAAAACAAAAACATTATGTTAAATAACAAGAGAAGAAGAGAAGGAGAATAAAGGAGAAAGAAAGATTAAGATTTGGGAGGAGTGAAGAAGCTATAGAGGAAGAGAGAAAAGGAGAAATATGTATGTTTGTTCTGATTTTAGAGATTCTGATTTTTTAATATGGGGCTTTTTAACTAGTGAATAATTAAATATTAATATTTTTAATTTTTTCATCAGTGTTTCTATATGTAATGTCTAATTGTGATTTTTAATTTAATAAAAAAAATTTAGAAACCTCGCAAATATCACCAACAATTTTTCATTCCGTCGGTAAATCTGTATGTAAAGAACAATAATTAAAACTTTTACGAGCGAGAAAAAATATTAGATTGAAAGTGACATTGAAAAGTGAATAGTTCCATTGCTCTTTGGAATATACCAACGAACTTAATCCGTCAATGTTACTATATGAATTGCACAATGAACAGTGTCATGAAGACGTGAATAGTTTCAATGCTCTCTGAAATATACCGAGAGACTCAATTCGTCGGTCATATCATATGTATACCCAAATAATTACCGACATCTTTCCCATCAAAAAATTAAAAATTTTAATTTTAATTTTGTTGTCGTTATCTGTCTTTAATAAAGTCAATTGAAAATTTTCGAAAAGCCGCGAAATATTATCAACGTCTTTTCCGTCAAAAAAATTAAAAATTAATAGTTTAATTTTTTCATTGGTGTCTCCTTCAATAAATTCTAATTGAAATTTTCAGTTTAATAAAAAAATTTCAGAAACACCAACTATTACTGACATCTTTACCATTGAAAAATTAAAAATTAATATTTAAATTTTTTTTCATTTGTGTTTTCATCTCTAACGTCTAATTGAAATTTTCAATTTATTCTAAAATTTTTAGAAACTTGCCAACTATCACAAGACTACTTTTCAGTCTGTTAATGATTTTATCTGTAAAGAACAATAATAAATAGTGCAAGAAAGAAGTGAACAATACCTTAGATTTTGGGAAAACACCGACATTAACCATCGGTGATCCTGTATGTACTAAAGAGTAACAAATAGTGCAAGTGAAAAGTGAAACAATACCTTATCTCTTGGGAAAATACCGATGAAAATTAATTGTCGGTAATCCTATATGTATTGAACAGTAATAAACAGTGCAAGTGAGAAGTGAATGATACTTTAGCTCTCGAGAAAACACTGATGGACATTAATTGTTTGTGATCCCGTATGTATTGAACACAATAAATAGAACTAGGAGGAAAGGAACATACCAATGCTCTCTAGAATATACCGGCGAACTTAATCTATCAGTGTATCTGTTGGTATTTTACAGTTTGTCAGTATTTTCATCGGTGTAAAACAATTTTTATTGCCAAATTGTATTTGTCTTCCTTATGTATCCATCTTGCAAATACTTAAAATCTCAACAACACACAAAACACAAAACACAATAACACTAGTTCTGTGTATAATAATAAAATCATATAAAATAAATATTTCATTGTCATTTAATAATTAAATAAACATCATTGTCATTACATTAAAGTTAATTTTGTCCAGAAATATTACATTATAGTTTATGGCATTACACTTTCATGTTGTGCAAATTAATCAAAATTTTCTTCAATTTCATCATCGTTATATCCATCGTAATCTTCTATATTGATTTTGTTATTATTATCATCTTCATTGACTTGTGTATGTCCGCTAGTTCTCAAAACATCATTTAACTCCTCAATGTCAACATCAACATCAACAAAAGGTATTAGATGGAGTAACTCAATATGAATTAACTAACTCATTAAGTTGAAAGACATCATCTCCCATAATTAATTCATCATTTCTATTTTGAACAACCTAGACACGACCTATGAGTTTGCTTTTCACTATGGATAACCAATCAACTCTTGAATAATCCTTTATGAAAACTTGCTGGCATTGCTTGGCAAAAATAGACATTGTTGACGTTGCAGATTCTAGCTTTTGTATTAATTTTGACCAAACCATGATAGGGATCTACCTTGATTCCTTTGTTTGTGGTATCATACCAATATCATTTCAATAAAAAAAAAACTCTATTATGCTCGCTATAATATTGCAATTCAATGACCTCTTCTAACACCCCATAGTACTCAACTTCAAACTCATTAGAAGTTGATTTCTTTACACATACCCCACTTTAATATATCTTTCTATCCTGGTCATACTCTTCAATATGAAACATATGTCTTTTGATGAAATACCGGTTATATCACTTCATATTTTTTTAGTACCTAGATAATTTCAAATATAGTGCAACATCCGATAATTTACTTTCATTTGTACACCTATATCATAATTGTTCGTCAGGGTCTTTTCAAAGATCAAAAAACTTGGTCGCATCTGTATTAGGTTCTTTATATACTATTGGACATTGACCGACATAACATTGATTCATTTCCATCGCATCCATAACCATATTCTTATAAGAATTACTATTGTCATCTGCAACTCCATACGCGTTGCTAGAACTAGAAGTTGACCAAACCATCCTTTCTACCATGGTCTCGTGAGGAACATATGGTTCTTCTTATGCAAACCAACACAGATATCTCTCTATGAATCCTTTTTGTAGAAGATGTATCGTTACAACATCTGGATTGAGAAATTTTTTATTTTTACACCTCTTATATGGACATCTAATACCACCTCCACTAATATTTATCGGATTAGATAATGCATAATTAATAAAATCCTAAACCCCATTACAATAATACATCTTACGCAACCCTTTGGGTGAATCTTGATACATACATGAATGATCATCCATATTTATACCAAACCTATATATAATAATGATGACAACATGCATTAATTAGTTACGCAAACTAAATAAATAACAGAACATTGGTTTAGCTCAAACTTATTCAAACTATTTTAATAGTACAACTAGTTCATTATCAATTATCTATATAAATTCAAATTTCTATATATTTACCGAAAATTTCAACTCGACAATAAAATTGACAAAATATAAAACAAACCCGTTAAATAAGTCATTATTTATTTCATCAAAAAACACCAAAGTCACAAATTCAAAAAAAATTTCATCAATTTACAAACAAATATAATTTTATAAAATCTCAAACAAACCTTAACAGGTACAAATCATATATTCATACAGCAAACATATATAGAAAAAGGCTATAAAACAAGTAAATACCCAAACAAAATACATATACTACAAAAATATACAACAAAAAATAACATTTTAAAATTGAGTTCAAATAAAAAAATAGGTAGTTTTGCTTACTTGAAGTGAGGAATCCTCAATAAAATTTGAATCGAAATAAGGATGCTGACAAACTAAGTGTTGAGGTGGCTGGATTTGTAGTAGAAGGTTGATTTGTTATAAAATTAGAGGGGGTGTTGTTTGTTGCAGAGAAAAATAAAGGAAGAAGAGGAAATAGGGGAGGAAAAGAGGAGGGTCTCTTAGGAGATCATAAATTAAATATTATAGATGGATTTATTGACAGATTTAATTGACGGATTTAATTGATGGATTTAAATCCATCAGTAATTATGTTTGTAAAAATGACGTGTCATTGTACTTTTTGGCTTTTTTCATTCCTTCTTTTTCCACTGTAATTCTCTTGGTATATATTGAGGGGATATTTTCATCGGTGTTTACCATTGAATACTGCAATGGCATATTCAGCTAGAAAAATTCACTGCAAGTAATTAACCGATAGAAATATTCTGTCGGTTTGTCCATTTGTATTTGTCAATTTTCTGGTAGTGATATTTATTTGTGGTGTAAAAAAATTCAAAAGGTGAGGGCAACATGGTCAAGGATAGGAAGTAGATTGGTTTTTATTTTCCCTAGATTATCTTCATTGCGTCAGGACTTTAATAGCCATAAAGGAATGGTAATTCTGCCGTTGAAAGGGATTAAAAATTAATCTGGCCTCAAACTGTCCAATGATTTACTTATGTCGAGGCTATGGCCACTCGACACTAATAAACTATGGGATATGATTGCTTATGATTTACATCTGAGGTGTGGTATCTCTGTATTTTAAGAAGATGCATATAAGATGCCTTGCTACCTGGTGGTAAAGATAATGGCATGATATGTCCTTGTCTCGATATATAATTTGCATTAGAGGTATCTGTCTTTATTGAGATCTTGCTTTCCTAAGTAACAATCTATATGATGATGTTTTTGCTTTTAATATATAAATGTCGACTCTCCCCCAAAATCAGAAGGGGAAAAATATCAAATGCTAAGAATTGTTTTGGATTGAGTCCTGTAAGATATCAATCAACTTGCACATTGGAGATTGGAATGTTTTAAATCTTATGATAGAAGCCAAAAGATTTCTTATTCTGTAGGTTAGTTGCCTTATAGTTCCTTAGGTATGTCACATTTTGTATAAATCTTGGATTCTAGTGCTTCATATCATATGTCTCCAGATTCTTCATCTTTTACTTATGTGTCCTATTATGATTGCTGATGGCACTCTCATACCCTTAGCAAGTGTTGGTTCTGTTGTCACACCTCACTTGTCTCTCCTTACTGTTTAACTTATTCCAAAACTCAAATTAAATCTTGCTTTTATTGGTCAATTATGTGATTCTGATGATTATTTAATCACTTTTTCCTTTTCTTTTTATTGTGTATAGGATCTACAGTCTTAGAAGCTGATTGGGACAGGTCGTTAGGAGAATGGACTATATATTTTAAATGAGTTAAAAGTGTCAATTGTTGTTGCTGCTACTACTACTATTGATTTGTCTTCTCTTCATTTGAGTCCTTCCTCTTCTAGTTTTTATTTATGGCATTCTCGTCTAGGTCATGTTTCATCTTATTGTTTGAGATTTTTGACATCCACAAGAACTTTAGAAAATTTGCAAACTTGTGATATTTTTTTGTATTGTAATGGATGTAAACTAGCAAAATTTTCTGTTTTACCTTTTAATTGAAGAATTTCTATTTCTTCTTCCTCATCTGACTTGATTTATTCTGATGTATGGAGACCTTCTCTTGTTGCCATAAAAAGAGGGTCTTGATGTTATGTTTTTTTATTGATGATCATACTCATTTTTGTTGGGTTTATTTATTGAAATATTGTTCTGAATTCTTTGAGATACATACAGGCTTTCGAGCTCATGTCAAAACTCAATATTCTATTGTTATCAAATGATTTAGGTGTGATGTGGGTGAGGAATACACCTCTAATAAATTTTGTGAATTGCTTGCCTTATATGAAATCATTCACCAAACTTCATGTACATATACTTTTGGGCAAAATGGAGTTACTAAAAGAAAATATAGACACATTATCGAAACTGCTCATTCTCTCTTGTTTTCTACTTCTGTTCCTAGTGAGTTTTGGGGAGAAGCTATCCTTACTATTATAAGTTTGATTAATATAATTCATCTTCTTATATTTCGGGTCTTTCTCCTTTCGAAAAGTTATATGGCTATGTCCCTGATTATTCCTCCTTCAAAGTTTTTTATTGTACTTTTTTTGTTTTTCATCCTCATATAGAACGTAGTAAGTTGTCCTCTCAATCTGTTATTTGTGTCTTTTGGGTTATGGTGAAGGGAAAAAGAGGTATCGTTGTTTTGATCCAATAACTCAAAAACTTTATGTCTTATCATATTGTCTTTCTCGAGTATATACATACATTTGTTTTCCAATTCCATTCACTACTTATAGGTTGACTAGATCTGATCTTATTCGTATAAATCTTTTTTCTAAGGATTTTGATAATTTATCATCTTAGGTTCCTAGTACCTTAGATACCCCTCCACATGTTCAACCAATTTGTACTCATCATTTTACATGTACTAACATTTTACTCTTCGGCACATCTGAAGCTCCATTCTCATCTATAGTCCCTCAAGCTTTGTCTGAGATTGTGGATCCACTTCTAAGTCAATCCATACGCATTTGTAAGTTCACAAAACTACCAGATTTTGCTTCTTTTTGTTATTCTTCATCATTTACTTTCTTTTTAGCTTCTATTCAATGTCTCTCCAAGCCCTCTTCCTAAAAAAAGGCAATTCTTGATTTTTTTTTTGTAGCAAGCTATGGATAAGAAACTTTATGCTTTGTATAAGATAGATACTTGGATTTGGTTCCTCTACCTCTTAGTAAGAGTGTTGTTGATTATTGTTGGGTGTACAAGATCAAGATTAATTTTGATGGGTCTATTGAGCGATACAAAGCTAGGTTGGTTGCAAAAGGATACTCTCAACAGTATGGTATGGATTATGAGGAGACATTTTTCCCTGTTGTAAAAATAACTATTATCTGTACTCTTATTGTTGTAGCTTCAGTTCGTTAGTGGCATATCTCTCAACTTGATGTTAAAAATGCCTTATTGAAAGGAGATCTTCAATAAGAAGTTTATATATCACCTCCTTATGGTGTTTCACATGACTTTAGGTATGTTTGTAAGCTCAAGAAAATGTTATATGATCTCAAAAAAACACCTCGTGTTTGGTTTGAGAAATTTTCTGTTGTGATCTTGTCTCTTGGATTTGTTTTTAGAAATTATGATTCTTTTTTTTTATTAAGTGCACTGATTGGTCATATCATTATGTCCTTATATGTTGATGACATGATTATTACTAGTGATGACATTGATGGTATTTTAGTTTTGAAGACAAAGTATGCTAGACAGTTTGAAATGAAAGATTTGAGTTATCTTCGATTTTTTCTGAGTATTGAGGTAGCTTACTCACCTAAAGGTTACCTTCTTTCTCTATCAAAATATGTTGCAGATATTCTTCAGTAGGCAAGACTTACTAATAACAAGACTATAGATACTCTAATTAAAGTTAACGCAAGGTATTCTTCTTCTGATGGTTTACATTTGACAGATCTTACTTGATATCGTAATATTATTGGGAGCTTGATATATCTCATTATTACTCGTCCAGATATTGCATATATTGTTCATGTTGTAAGTTAGTTTGTTACTTATCCTATTATTGTTCACTGGGCAATTGTTCTTTGTATTTTGCGATATCTTTGAGGTATAATCTTTCAGAGTCTTTTACTTTCATTCATCTCTTTCTTAGAGCTGCATGCATACTCTGATGCTGATCATGACAGTGATCCCATAGATTGTAAGTCTATTCCTGGTTTCTGTATCTTTTTAAAAAGAGTAAGAAACAATCTATTGTTTCTCAATTTTCAACCAAAGTAGAATATCGTGCAATGACATTTACTACCGAAAAGATTGTTTGGTTACGTTGATTACTTACGAATATGGGAGTTTTCCTTTCCCATCCTACTCCTATGTATTGTGACAATCAGATTTCTTTTCAGATTGCTTATAACTCGGTTTTTCATGAACAAACTAAGCACCATTACTTTTTCTTTTGTTTCTTCTCTTTTGCGGATGGTAGATTTCTTTACCAAGTCGCATTTCATTTCTCATTTTTGTTTTCTAGTTGGCAAACTCTTGATATTTGTAGTTGTCATATCGTGAGTTTGAGGGAGATGTTAAGAAATACATTTATCTTATTCTATTTATTAAGGGTAGAATAATATTTTTAGTTTAGCCTATATATAATCTCTTTGTATTTAGATTAAAACAATTACTTTTAGAATAAAGTGATTAATGAAAACCCTATCCTCCTTCTATTTTATGTTTGTATTTCTTTTGTGTTAATTTAGATTGTTTTAACAGTAAGAACCTGTTTCAAATATCTTCTATTCTCTGTACTCAATTCTTTGTGTTACATGTTAGATTATGATATGAAACCATTCTTGCGACATTAGCTAACAATTTAATCTTTTGAATTGAACCAGTTCTTTGACATGTTATTAGAGCATTGATGATCAAATTGTCATGAATTTAAATTTCACCACCATAATTATAACCAATTAAATTAATAAAATTAAACACAAGATAATGGTAGGCTTGTATGCAAGTTTCAAGCTTGAAAAACTTTCATTTGAGAAGACACACTAAAAGAGGTTGTAATTTTGTTCTTGAACGTATTCATGATGTTGGCTTGTTCTCTTTTTAACTATTATAGAATGTATATTGCAATATACAATAGTAAGTGTAGAGACTACAACACTAGAGTAGTCCTATAGTATTTCTAGTGTTGTAGTCTTATATAGTCTTATATACATATAAATAGGAAATCTTCGTTAACTGATAAGTTAAGCCTTCTATTACTTTAAAAAACCTTTGCTTTCAGTTCAAAAATTATGTTTTGATAACAATGTTTATTTTGAATTTCACTCATTTGTATTTTATATCAAGGATCTCAAGACCAAGGTAGTGCTCCTTTCTAGTCAAAGTAAAGCTAGCCTCTATACTTTGACCAAGTCTTCTGTCACGTCAGTTCCTCAAACTTATTGGTCTCATTGCATATCTGTTTCTGCTGATCTATGACATCTTACTTCCTGTATTTTCAATTTTTTAGTCTTGAAAAATAAGATTGCTTGTAACTATAAATGCCTTAATTTTCAATGTCAAACTTATCCATTAGGAAAATCATCGCGTTTGTCTTTAGGACCTACGGGCCACAAGAGTTTTACTCCACTTCAATTAATTTTTAATGATCTTTGGGGTCCTACTCCTCCCTTTTCATTTGATGGGTATTTTTGTTGATGCGCATACAAAATATATGTGGTATTACCCTCTTGTTGCAAAGTCTGATGTTTACTCTATTTTTCATCAATTTCAAACTCTCGTTGAGCGTCAATTTTCACTAAAAATAAAATATGTTCAAATTGATTGGGGCGGTGAATACCGCAAGTTGTTCACTTTCTTTTAAACCATTGGTATTCATCATCGTCTGATTTTTCCCCACTTTGATGAACACAATGGAATAGTTGAACATCATCATAGACATATTGTAGAAATCGGACTTACTCTTCTAGGATAGTGTAAAGCACCATTAAGATTTTGGAATTATGTTTTTGAAACCTTAGTTTATCTTATAAATTGAATGCCTACTCTTGTCCTGGACAATAGATCTCCTTTTGATTTTCTTTTTCAACGGTCTCTAAATTATCATTTTTTGCGAAGGTTCAGGTGCCTTTGTTTTCCGTTTCTGTGTCCATATCATAATCATAAATTAGACTTTCATTCCTCTCCATGTGTGTTTTTAGGGTATAGCTCTTCTCATCTTGGTTATTGTTGTCTTGACATCGCATCTCAAACCATTTATATCTCTCGTTATGTCCGTTTTCGTAAACATGGTTTTTTCTTGTAACAAATTAGAACAAATTGTACAATCCACCCCTCACTCCTCTAACCAATCTGACATTTCTCTTCTACCCAATCTATTAAACTCCCCACTGTTTCACACTTCTATAGATTACACAACCCACTCGTGTGCTCCTTCTCCTCATACACCTATTTTTGCTCACCCGCATCAGCCCTACACTTCACCTTGTCCATCACCATATACATGTTTATCTAACAATTATATTGCAAGTACAGGTATAGGTTCAGCCCCCTCTACTTTGCAACGTATCAAGTCTGTTGTTATTGGTTCTCCTAGTTATCTTACTATTACTTCCCCATTGTTTGCTAGTAACGCCTCTACTGCAAGCTCTGCCTCTACTGTTAATTTTGCCTCTACTTCTACTGATAGGTTAAATCTAGTTGTCAATCTATCCTCTTATCCATTGCAACAGGATTCTCTTTTGTACTCATCTCTACCTACCTTGTTGCCAATGGTTAGTAGGCACCATATGGCCCTTCATCTGCGGCAGCAGAAGATAGCCAATCTGACTGATTTTTCCGCCACCACTACCACTCCTGCCACTTGGGTAATGTCTTTTCTTAACACTGAACCTATTGCATTCTCTGATGCTGACATATATGAGGTTTGGCATGGCGTTATACGCGATGAAATTCAGGTATTAGACGGTGAAGCAGGTGTATTAGACGTTATGACAATATAATTAAGTATATTCTTGACATCCTTACTCGGGCTAGTATGACCTCTTGCAACCTGTTAATACTCCATCTCTACTACCAAAGTTACCCTACTATCAGATTCCTTGTTTTCTAACCCTACATGGTTTCGTCAAATTGTGGGTGCTCTTCAATACCTTACCTTTACGAGATCAGATATCTGCTTTGTTGTTAACAGAGTTTGTCAATTTATGCATGCTTCCACAGATTCTCATTAGGCTGCCATTAAACGTATTATGCATTAATTCAGGGTACGACATCCTATGGCTTACATATCACTCGCAGTTTTTCCTTTGCTCTACATGGCTTTACGAATGCAGATTGGGCAGGTAGTATTGATGATCGCAAATCTACGGGTGGTTAAGTTATTTTCTTTGGTCAGACGCTGATTTCATGGAAATCAAGTAAACAACGCACAGTTGTCCGCTCCTCTACCGAGGCTGAGTATAAAGCCTTAGCAGACGACACTGCCGAGGTTATCTGGCTTCAGTATTTATTGACAAATCCTCAGATCCGTTCGGCCTCTGCTCCTACGATTTGGTGTGAAATCTTGGTGTTACTTATTTATCTGCAAATCCTATCTTTTATGTTCATACTAAACA
>Ga0325414_1004656_pt1 | contig 14390 bp, 8 predicted proteins | sample PopdelMetagenome_8_FD_206183 | JGI IMG/M metagenome (GOLD analysis project Ga0325414, IMG submission 206183) | Populus deltoides microbial communities from Bellville, Georgia, United States - Leaf-PdKOR-R3 | ecosystem: Host-associated > Plants > Phyllosphere > Phylloplane/Leaf | place: USA...
AGAAAGTAGACTACAAACATAAAAGGCTTTCCACATGAAAAAATAAAAACGGTTTTATATTTCTTCATATATAAGGTTACATTCTCACACTTACTCATGTAATATTATATTTCTTCATAGTTTAATAAATATTAATTATTTTTCATCCAAAACACCTAGATATCTTGATAAACTCATCAATGATATTAGAAAATTATACAAAAACTGAAATTAGTCCCATATCAAAAATCTTTCCGAACTCATATATGTTTTTTTAGGCAATCCGAAGGTGGAAAAATACTTAAGTAGAGCTTTTATCATTGAATGGAACCTGTTAACACCAAAATCAACTATTTTGGTGGCCAAAATTGATGTCAAGGATGATTTTCTCTTTGTATCGTTGGAATCTAGTAACTTTTTCTATCATTTCTCAAACCAGAGATTAAAAAAATAAGAGAAATTAATTTTTGGAGTAAAATTAATTTTTTTTCTTGAAATTTTAAAAATTAAAAAAACGAAATATTTACAATTTTAAAAGTATGAGGTATACAATAAACATTTTATTCAAAGTTGAAAAAACCATCCATTTCATCCACCTTTTCACTTTGTCCCCAGTCTTGTAATAAAAAAATAACTTAAATTAGCCTCTAATTTGGTCTTACAAGGGTGAAAAAAAACTATGAACAGTGAGTCTATAATGTTTAGTGAGAGGATTCAATTGCAATTTTGTACGACAAATCCCCTAAACTTTTTAGAGTATTGTTGATCAACATAATACACATAGAGTATTACTAAAAACTTATATATATTGATTGTATCACATATCATAGAGAACTAATAAGAGAAATGATGATTGTATTTATCAAGTTGACAGAGTCCATTTCATATATTACAATACTAGTCTTTACTTAACATGACTTATAAATATGAAACATATAATTAGTAACAATAATGTCTTTATAAAATACAATTTTGTTATCATCATATTAATTCAATTCTATATATCAAATAATAAATATAAAATATCATAAACATATGAGCTCATGGTGTCAAATATCTTCAGTCAATCTTGTTTATTCCTTGATTCTAATTGTTCTACAGAGTTCTCTACATTATATTATTAAATGTTTCAATTGTAATCTCATTTCCTAACGTTTGTGATCTCTCTATATTTTCAAGTATATTTTCATCATTTATATGCGCACCTCTCATAATAAGCTATGTAAGAGAAAGCCAATGAAAGGTTTCATATTCTCCATATAGGCACAACCTCATCATGAAATCCATGTTGTAGATGAAGTATTATACCTTGGACATACTAATCAAGTTCTTGAACCTTACCTCCTTTTCATGACAGATGCTAGGTATATATCAACGATACTTGTTGTTATAACTTATTTTTGAGTTCCTATATAAAAAATAAAATAATAAAATAAAAATATATAAAAAAAACAAAAAATAATAATTAATAATAATAAAATAAATAATAATAATAATAAAAAAACAAAATAGTGTCGTTTCATGAACGTGCAGCAGGGGAAGATATAAGCTTTTGTTTTTTTTCTTCTTTACTCCTTCTTGCTGTGTGCTCTGCCAAAACCCGAAGCCCAACGCCCCCTTATGATGGGGGGAGCCGCGCCCTGCCAGCCACGCCTACTAGCCAACTAACCCGGCGCTGTGGCAAGGCAGTAAAGCCATGCTCCCCATGCGCAGCAATAGGGCGGCAATAGGGACGCCCCCACTCCTTTTGCCCTATAAATACTGCGCCCAACACCAGCAAAAAGGGAGGATGAGGAAGTTTGAAACGGGGAGAGGTACTGTGAGAGTTAAGTAGGGGGAAAGTTTTTGAACGGGAGGAAGTTTTGGATGAGGGGAGAAAACAGAGAGAGGCAGAAATAAAGAAACAAAAAATAGAAAGAAAGAAAGGGGGGAGTTTTTGAATGAGAGGAGGATTTCGAGTGTAGAGAAGAGAGAAACTGAGGGAGAGGGACGAGAAAAAGAAGGAGGAAGATTTGTTTGAGAGACAGAGGAGAGAAAGCCAAAACGAAAGAGAGGAGAGAAAAACAGAGACTAGGGCCTCTGCAAGGAGAAGAAGAAGAATCGTGCCTCACCCCTTGGAACCACCGCCATTCTGCCACCATCAGCACTGCTAATAATAGCAGAACCATCGTGAGAGGGAAGAACACCGTCAGCAATAGAAGGAGAAGACAAAACAGGGGTGAATAGAGGAGAGAGAGAGGAGAGAAACCGAAGTAAAACAAACCAGAAGGGGAGAAGACATAGGGACAAAAGGGACGAAACAAAGACAGTGACATAGAGTAGAATAGAAGCAGACGAGAAAAGGAGAAAAAACCAGAGTTTGGCGCCTTTGCACGGGGAATAAGAAGAAAGAACAACTGCTGTCATCGGGCTCCCTAGCAACCGACCACCGTCTCAGCCATCCTTCGGTCAAAAACCGCCAGCAGCACCGCCTTTAGAGCCACCGCAGGTCAGCCCTCTTCCCCTTATCTCTTTTTTCTGTTCATCTTCTTGCATTGCAAAACGTGCACTGTGCACGTTCTGCAAGCAAGAAAATAATTAGTCGGTTATAGTGAAGGGCACAGTAACTGACTAATTAATTAACTTGTTATGCATGTGCATAGTAACCGGCTAATTAACTAGCTGTACTGTGCTCATACACAGTAACCCGGTTACTATTGTTTCAGGCTGGAATATCAGCATAGCACATGCGGCTGGGCTAAGTCCAGCCCTGTAGAAAGTAGGTCTCATTTTATTTGGGCCTAATTTCAGTTTAGTTTTCTTTTGGACCGAGTCCTGTCCAATAAAAAATCCCAAAAACAAGAAGGAAATTTTCTTCAAAAAAATTATTTCAAAAATTTATGATTTTCCGCAAATTTGTTACTGCATTTTGATCAATATCGATTTGTATTTTTATACTGTAAAGATACAAATCCGATATTAAAATATCTAATTTTTATAAGGACATCAAAAAATAAAAATAAAAAATGTTTTGATTTTATGCATACGACTAAGTCTCTCGAAGATAAGAAAAATTATCACATCGTATTTTCATACAACAAAACAAAAAAAAATCATTTTGTTTTTATACATAAAACACAAAAAGTTTTTTTCAAAAAGATTTTTGCATGCACTTTGGCTTTAATAACAAGTTTGTCAGAGCCATAAGAACTAGGCCAATATTTTAAAAAATTCTAAATTTTTTTTGTCTTATTTTAGTATATGAGATTACAAATTTATACGTAAAACGTATTCTTGATATTAAAAATATAGTTTTTATATAGACGTTAGAATGACTAGGTTTTTATCCGATAAGATAAGGACCTCCTTACTGAGGAGGACTTTTCTTGAACCAAAGACAGACCAATAATTAAAAATATAATAACACATTAGCTTTTTATCAGACAATCAAACAATGCAGCTTACCTTAGGTAAGACGTATTTGGGTGCTAATACCTTCTTTTTGCGCAATCAGTCCCTGTACCCAAATCTCTGAGACCAGTTAGGATTTCTAGTGACCAAAATACTAGGTGGCGACTATTCCATTTTCCACTGATAAAAGAGAAGAATTTCTTGTCTCTCCATATTTTCCAGATAGATATACATTTAGGTTTAAGTGGAATATTCGCCGCGACACCGTACAGGTGTGACACTTGTAAATCCATTGTCAGGGGGTTTAATTGCAAAGAACCTTAGTATCTAAATTTAAGACAGATTGTGATGTTCAAGGATTTTTACCAACATGAAGATGAAATTGATCTCTACAGCCTATTTCAATATCATCATCATCAAACCATGTTTTATAGAGGTCGAGAAATGAGAAAGTTGGCTAGATAGCCTCCTACCCTCGACTTTTGAAAAGAATTGTGATCTTCCAGTTGCATTTTTTGTTGATAAGAAGGACAAGATATGATGGATAATTGCCGGCACAAAGCTGAGGTAAGTCTTAAAAGATCAAACAGCTACTCATACTTTTTCAATGGAAGCAACACACAATTTCATTTTATGTTGAGTGAAATATATACAAGAGCAAAACCTATTTTAGGTAATTGATACATATGGACATTTGCTATAATATTACAATAATATTATTTGCAGTAAATGAAAAGATTTTTAACAGTTGGAATGCTAAACTTAGGTAGGAATTTGTTGCTTGATTTGGGTAGAGTTTATACAGATTTCCTTAATACGCCCCCACAAGATAGGACTTCCATAAGTAAGGCCAATCTTGGATCTAAGGAATGTAGTATGCTGCCTGAATAAAGGTTTTGTCAGCAGATCTGTAAACTGGGCTTGGGTGTGAATATGCTTGACATTAATAGTGCCTTTTTGAACTAAATCACAGACAAAGTGAAGATCAATCTGAATATGCTTCATTATAGAGTGATGAACCGAATTGAAATTGAGATGAGTTGCGCCAAGGTAGTGACATAGTAGGGAAGGTGAAGCTTTAAATGGAAGTCCAATTTCATTGAAAAGACTGAGTAACCATATTGTTTCAGATGCTGCTGCATTAGTTAAGGATCTGTATTCAGCTTCTATAGATGAACGTGTAACAACCTGTTGTTTTTTGGAGCTCTAGGAGATGAGATTGTGTCCTAGAAAACTGATATAAGCTGAAGTAGAAGTGTGATCATCAATGTTTCCAGCCTAGTCAGCATCAGAATATGTTGTGAGATGCCAAGAGGTAGCTTTTTGAAGTTGGATTCCATGGAATATAGTCTATTTCAGATACTAAAATAGTCTTTTAACTGCTATCCAGTGTGTATTGATGGGCTTATGAATAAATTGGGATAACTTGTTGACGACAAAGGAAATATTAGGACGAGTGAGGGAAAGATATTAAAGGCTCCCAAGTATTCGATGAAATTCAGTACTATTAACAGAGGCGGTATCATCAACCAATTTTAAGGATGTACCATGTTGGTTTTGGACAACAAATCACAGATATATTTGTGCTTGGACAAGAATAAACATGCACGAGTTGATATAATTTCCACTTATAAAAAATAGTTAAGAGTACCCATATCTTTCAATGAAAATTAAGCACCAAGCTGCTAAATAAGAGATTGCACAAATCTAGAATCATTCCCATTAAACACAAGATCATCCACATATACCAACAAATAACACATAACTGAGCCACTTCAATAAATGAATAATGAGGAGTCAAACTTAGAGTTATGAAAGCCAAATTGAATAATAGCATGCTTAAGTGTTGAATACCATGCACGAGGGGCTTGTTTAAACCTATAGAGCATCCATGTATTTTGGAAAAAAAAATGATTTGTGACACTTATTGGTGACCACACAAGATTAAATTGGGTGTATTTAATAAAGGAAGAATTTGATGCGAAAACAATTTTTAAAATTTTTTACACTATAGTACAAACCCAATTTCAATTTTTTTTTAAATTTTATGATGCGATAATGCTCAAGAATATTTCAAAACAATTTTAGGCAATTTTTTTTGTGAAAAAAGAATTGTTCATTAAAGCTCATATGTTGACACTCTGGAACAAAATAATGTGGCCAAATATAAAAAATAAACACCTATTGAAAGTAGCTTGAACATTACTTTCTACTAATCAAATACCTAAATACCTTTGGGTGAAGCTATTTTTACTGCTACATATCTCTTTAATAGAATTCATAATAAGGTTTTAAGATTTGAAACACCTTTCAATGTTTTTCATAAGTTTTATTCATCAAATTGGCTTTCCTTTTTTTTTTAACCACTAAAGATATTTGATTGTATTGCTTAGATTCATATTCATAGTTAATCAAGAAAAACTTATCCGTGAGCCAAAAAAATATATTGGTTATGCTCTCATTTAAAAACGATATAAATGTTTTGGGCCTAATTAAAAAAAATAAATTTTGTAACAATGGATGTTACTTTTTTTGAATTACATCCTTATACGCCTCATCTTTAGAGGGAACCAAAACATAGATTCTTTTATGTCTATGTTTCATATTGTTTTTTCAAACTAACAACTTACAATATGATATTTCTTCAATTGTGATCATTTAATCTAAAAATACAAATTATGCACCACGTCCTTTAGATACTGAAAAGTTAGGTCTTCCTACAATGCCATGATCTTAACAAAAGAGAAACATAAACTAGAAACACAACATTGATATAATTTAATGTTGTCTACTCTTGACGAAGGACAATTGGAAAGAAAGATTCATCCAATCCTTTGCACTGCCCAGAATCCATAAACCCTTAAGGTAATATCCTTACTAAATCTATACCGCATGTTTAGTTTATTTCAACTTCAAGTTTTGAGGTCTTCTAGTTCTGAACATAAGTTTGGTTCTAATATCAAGTCTAGTGATTAAGATATTTCCATTGTTATCTGTAAAGGTGTGAGGTCTTGCACCCAACATCCATTTTTTAATTCTGTCACATGAAAACCTATCACTTGTTTTTCATGCCTTTACCTCACTATTGTCTTGTATGGATATTCCAAATATTGTACACGATGCTCTGAAAGTTCCTGAATGGAAAAAAGTTGTATATAAAAAGATGAAAGCTTTTTAAAAATGGCATATGGGAGTTAGTTGATCTACCAAGAGGAAAGACAATTGCATGGTGAAAATGAGTATTTATAATTAAGTATAAATCATATGGCTTCATAGAACAATATAAAGTTTGATTGGTTGTCAATGAATTCATATAGACCTATGACATTTATTACATGGAGACATTTTCTTCAATCACAAAGCTCAACTTTATAATAGTTCCTTTGTCACTTGTAACTAATTGTAATCAACCTCTGCAACAGTTAGATGTAAAAAATACATTCCTTAATAAAGACCTAGAGGTAAAAGTATACATTGATACAGCCTTAGGATTTTGTGAAAGTTTGGCACCAAAGTGTATAAATTGAAGAATTTTTTATATTGGTTAAAACAATAACCAAGAGCCTGGTTTGAGAAATTCATTCCGTTTGTTAATAATCAAAGGCATACTCAAGGATAAAATGATCATACAAAGTTTATAAGACATTTACAGGATGAGAATAAAGCAATACTAATTATCTATGCAGACGATATAATTCTTATCGAGGTTGATGTACTTGAGATAAATCAATTGAAGTGTTCCCTCTCATCAATATTTGAGATTAAGAATTTAGAATCTTCGAGGTATTTTCTTGAAATGAAGATTTTTAGGTCAAAGAAAAGGATCATTGTCTCCTAACAAAAATATATCCTTTATCTTTTAAGAAAACTGGGATGAGTGGTTGTACGCCAGTAGACATTTCAATAGATACCAGTGAGAAACTTAGAGACGACAAGGAAAGTGATCTAGTGAATATAACATATTATCAAAAGTTGGTGGGAAGGCTGATTTACTTATCACATACATGACCTGATATTGCATTTGTTGTAAGTTTAGTAAACTAGTTTATGCTCTTACCTTATATAAAACATCTTGAGGTAGTTTATTGAATTCTCATATACGTGAAAAGTACATCAGGAAAAGGTTTACTCTTTTAGAACACTACACAACAAACAGTAAAGACATACACTGATGTAGATTGAACAAGTTCATTCATTGACAGAAGATTCACATCAGGATACTATACTTATGTCTAGAGAAATATGATTACGAAGCTAGTAGAGATTGACAAACATTTCATAAAAGAGAAGATTAATAGTGGAGTTCTGTGCTTGTTTGCCATGTGTGCCTACTACCCAATAAATAGCTGATAGTACGAAGCATGTAGACATTGATAGACATTTTATGAAAGAAAAGATTGATAGTAGAGCTTTGTGCATATCATTTGTTTCTACTATGCAAGAAATAACCAGTTTCTTCACCAAAGGACTTCTTAGACTTAGTTTTGAGCTTTTTGTGAGTTCAGCACGATAGATATTTATGCTCCAGCTTGAAGAGGTGTTGGATTTTTAGGAGATAAAATAAGAAGTAATATCGCAAATAAAATTTGGAATTATGGTTTTAGATTTTAAGGAGTTTTTGTTTTCTATTTTCTAGCCTAGAGATTTGCTCTTTTATGTTTTGATTTCTTGATTTTATGGCCTTTCTATTTTGATGGTGAAGGAAAATTCCATCTTCTATATTTGTGAACGCAAGTAAGTCATGAACTTTCAAGATCATGAGCACGTTTGACTTGCAAAATGAAATATTAAAATTTTGGAACAGTTCTAGAACTTCACTATTCATTGGCATTCAGTATATAGTGAATAGGTTTTTTTTTTTGTTAGGAAAAAAAATAATTTCTGAATATCCACATGATATTCATTTGGAAAAAGTGGAGATAGCCAGCAGTTCATTGCTTAATTGCGTTATTGAGAAAGGTCGAGTAGTCCTACTCAACATGTCGTCACCTTTTCATGCCTATGACATGTGTTTAGAAGTCAGAAAGTAGTATAAACTAGGGTCAAAATCCGTACTTTTCATGCCTATTCCCTTCGTGATTTATATTTTGTCTAAAAGAAGTAACCCTTATTACAAACTTATATAGTTGGAAAGGATGCGATTACTTTCAATAGGTTTGATCTGAGCAGAAATCCACAGAACTCTCGACAGGACAACAAGAACAAAAGTGAGTAATAAAACAGGATTTTATTAACAATTAAACTCCTACAGTCTGCTACATTATAGTAACATAAACCCAAGGTTGATACAAAAAGACACCAGCACAAACAAGATTTGAACAACCTACAGTTAATAAAAAGGGGATATAACAATTTCTTTACATGTTAACAGACATTAATTAAGTAAAAAATAGAAAAAAGACTACAGCACTTCAGAAATATCTAAGTGCAGCTTCTTTGGATGTTAGCTCTCCTTATCTTGAGGAAAAGCAAAGAGAAGGACATGGTATCAATAGTAACTCCCCATGTGGGAAGGGTTTAGAATTATCTGAATCTCATTTTCTTCAATCAGGCAAGTAATTTGCTTTTAGCAGCATTTGAGAAAATGACCCAGACCAATTGGTGAGGCTTCAATCGCAAACTCCATATTTAAGACCATAATCAACAGCATCAGCAGTGCAGGTTCCATCCAGATCTGGTGTAGCCTGAACCCAATAAACACTAGCCTCTGCTGTTGCTTGACTTGCTAGAACCCCATCTGCCTCGTCATATCCACCACTAAAATCAATCATCTTAGAACAGAAAGAAGATATCTGATTTTAAAATAGTCCTAGAGGAAAACACAAATACCACTCAAGCAAAAGGGGGTAAAAAGCATGGCGGTGGACCTGTGCAAACTGATCTATCAAGCATAAAAAAGTCTTGAATGATTGAAATATGAGAAAAAGAAGAAAGCAATGACCAACAAAGGAGAAGGATTCGAGGAGGATACTTAAAGAAAACATAAAAGATCATTGAAAGATAGAAGGCAATTTGTAGCATGAATGAATGAAGAAGGTTTGAATTTCAGCTAAGAAAAAGCAAAGCAAGAGGAATTGAAGGCGACGTATCTACAAATATGAATTCGAAGCAATTTGCAAAAGGTGGAGCTGAAGCTATACAGGTAAGCCTGTCTGCAGAGAGAGCAAAATAACATTAAAAAAAACAAAATTCGAGAGATAAGACAAAACAGCAACCCTTATAAGGCAGCACAAGTAGGAGCAACATGACAGGTAAAGAAAAAAAGGGATAATGGCGAGATCAACCGATAATTAAATTGGAAAAAAACAAATGAAGAATTTCCAATATTCAAAGTCAAATGAAAGTAAAATAAGATGCAAAGGAAGAGGAGGAGAAGGAGGATGAAGCAGAAAGGAACGACGTTTTTAAATAGAAAAAAAACATGCACACAACGAAAGTAAAATAACATGGGAGCACGAGCAACAAAGCAAGACAGATCAACAAAGAACACAGATGGATAGAAAAAAAATAAACTCTTGGCCAAAAACAAATTATATTTAATCTCATAATTAATCCAAAAGGGTAATTTAAAATCAGCAGAAACAACTCGAACAACAGACACCGAAACAGGTATGGCATTAAACAAAAGTCAAAAGAAGATAAGACTTTAGTATTTTGGTACTAATTGGAAATGAAAATATTCAACGACCTGTCCATTCTTATCAATGCTTACCTCTTTCATGGTTACATATTTTCTATGGTGGTGTCGGTTCCTAAGCTCTCTTTTCTTGATTACATTTTCAACCAAAAGGCCATAAATGCTTGCAAAACCCCTTAATTTTCACTAAGTAATTAAGCCCTTGCACATTCTTCAAGAGCAGCACCAAATAACCCTAAATGGCTAGGAATCCCTCAACATGAAAGATAACAGAGCTAAAGAAATGATTGAATGAAAACGTGAGGGCCAACCTATTTGAACTTGTAGTGGATAAACGCCTGTGATAAAATAAAAAGGAACAAAAATGCAGGTACATGGATAATGAAATAATTTTTATAACTATGAATAATTGACAGCAATAAACATGAAAAAGTGTCGAGTAAAAGGGAAAAAAGAAAGAAAAAACTCAAGTCCCTCTAATAAATGAGATTTTCTCATAACTATTCTAAAAAATAGAGAGAATAATATCAAAATACCAGACATGACAGTCGAGAAAAGTTTAGAGCAAGAGATATTGACTTAAAAACTGCACCTGGGTTTCAAACCAGTAGACAAAGCAAGGCTTGAGGATAACAAGGTCAAGACCAAACAAAGTAGAGAATAGAAAACCCAAAAGGGGAAAAATAGTTTGCTTGTAACCTGAAAGGACACCAATTAATCTGGACAGAGGAAAAATTAGGGTTTGTTTGAAGTTGCCATGGCAGTCCTGATTGAGGATGTTGAAAGTTGAGGAAACCAGTCTCCGAAGTCAAAGGCATTAAATAGAAAGAGCTCATGTGTCAAAACAAGACGTGTAAGCATAGGGAAAAGTGGTAACTGGAAACTGGACTAAAATGGAATGGTAAGGGCAACTATATTTATCTGATCAGAAGATATCGGGGAATGCCAAGACGAAGGGCCCAGAGCGTAAGGAGAAGGAGGGGAAAAGCTGAAACATACAAGAATTCCCATTTCAAGCCCAACTCCATCAAATCAAAACCACCAGAGAGCTCTAGCCAAGAGAATGTTTGAAAAAAACCTGGAGAGATATAACTTGTAGTGTGTGTACAATGTCTTCATTTTAGTTCTTTAGTTTTGAGCTGTAACTGTAATAATGGCTAATAAGGACATGGATGAAATTAAATCTTGACTAGGGAGGACCAAGCCATGAAAAAAGTGGAAAGGGACCTAAACAAGGAAGAAGAAGAAAAAGAAATCATGAACACTATAGATTCCATATATAGTGAAATCCATCATGAACACCATGGATCTTGAGTTATATGCAATGCTACAAGGAATCACTATGTTCTTTTAGTTTTATTTATAAAATTATAATTATAATCATAATATTTATGTTTTCTCATCGTATTCAAACCACAAACAACCCACTATGGTCATTTTACTTGGGAATATTGAAAAATCTGCTCTCTAAAAAGAGATTAATATTGAGTTCATGAATAAAATAAACATGAAAAAGAGAAAGTTGTGTTGATCAAACCCATCGAAGATGATTTTATGAAAATTTTTTTTACTTTTTATCACTTATTTTTCTCTTTTTTGCTCTATCTCTCTTCTCATAAAATAAATTTGATAGCTACTTTCGAAGTAAAATAAGATTTTCCCGCTTCCTATCTTAGAAAAAGGAATCATTCACGTGTCAATGAGGTGTTGTTGTAGTGTCAAATATTAACATCATATTTTTTTTTTATCCAATGCTTAATCAAACTATAATATTCCAAGGCATTCTTGTCGTTGAACATTCAAAGTCCCCGTTACATTTCCCACGATCATAGATGAAAACAAAAAAATAAAAAAATTAATTACAAATTAAAAAAACAGGCATGCACGCTCGTAGACACACCTTTAATTCTACCAACTTTTTTTTAAAAATTATTAATTAACAATGGGCTACAATTACTCTTGAATAAAAATATACATCTAAGATGAAGTTGCAGATAGGGATCCAATTTAGATAGCGTTTAGAAGTATGAAAGTTATTATTTTTTATTTTTAAAAAGATATTCTTGATATCAATACATCAAAACATCATTTTAATAAATCATCGGATGAATATTAGAGTTGCTAATTATAATTTTATTAAAGTAAAAAAAAATATAATCAAACTATTTTATTTTCTCTTGATTTTATCACTAGCTCATATTTCTCAATATAGTAGTGACGATAAAACGAGAATCACGAGTTCGATTCTCCTTACAATCACTAGAGGCTTACATAATCGTTAATTTCAAGGTTCGCGAGATTAATCAAGGTGCGCGCCAACAGACTCGGACACCCACGTTAATAATAATAAAAAAATAATTATTCTCTAAATTGAAGGGGTGAATTGATAGATATTAAGAACATGTTTTAAAACACTAGACAATCACATGGACTAGCATGAACCTTGGGAGGGGCCCCTACTTGAAAAGAAAACAAGGAAGAGTAGAGTTGGTGGTCAACAAGTAATTTAAGCCTCGGGCGTAATGCGAGCCGTAATTTTTGAAATGGCCTAACTCCCGACACCCTCTACTACGTGCACAACTAAAATACCACTCTGCTTCATATATTTTTCCAATAATCTTACGTCACCGAACAAGTATTTGAGTGCCACGACAGGCAGCACACATACTATTTAATATTTTCATGTCTACCCTAACTAGAAATTAGCCCTTTGAGACATCATTTGTTAAATCATGAATCAGTTTCTTTTTTCTCATATTATATTTTGAATTTGAATTTGAATTCAATTAAGAATTTAAAAAAAAAAACTCAAAGAGAAGTACCAAATATGTTTTTTTTTTTTAAGTAAGAAAACCCTGAGGTTTTTTTTTTGTTAATATATACTTATATATTATCTCATATGGTTCCTAATTAATTTAATCTAATCAGGCCATAAAATAACTCAAATTGAAAGGAATAAAAAAGTTTGGAAAATAAATTGAGTTGAGGTGCTTCACTATTTTAAAAATAAATAAATATAATAAATATACCAAATTAAAAAAATAATTGAAATGTAAAGCATGTAGAAAAAAGATGCATAATCCCAAATCCTCATTGGTTTTAATTTTGTCCAAAAGTGCTTTCAATTTTTATTTTTTAGTTCATGACTTTAAAAGAAAAGAGAGAATAAGTCAACCGACAACACTGAAGAGAGAAAAAGATCATTGATTTAGTCACTTTTCAATGAAATAACGTATTATTCTTGATGTCAACGAGTTTTATTGAATAATAAAAATTTGATAATAATGATTTATTTTCTTTAAACATCCTTGAAAAAGGAGATTGGACTCAAATATTTAAAGATCTTTCAACTAGTTGATTTTCACCTTTTCGGGGTGATTTTGAGGTGTTTCGAAGTAATAATGTAATTTGAAGACTTTTTAAGGTGTTTTGAAGGGTGTTTTTTTTATGTGAAAATAAGTTGACAAATGGATTTTCAACCCAAAAAACCCTTTCCTAGATTTTTTGGCCAACACAATAATGTTTAAAATTTATGCTGTAACCCAACAAATAACATATAATCTATTTTTTTAAGAAAGTTATAAGGGGTGAAAGGTAAGTCGCCGACTCCTTAAAAAAATTATGGCTCAAGCATGCAGGCTTGTCTCAAGCTCAAGTGCCTAGATTTTTTTTATGTTATTTTTTTTAATTTTATCATTCAATATTTAATTAATTTTGAATTGTTATTCATATTTTGTTATCATATAATTAAATTAAAAAATATTATTGAAATTCATGACATGATTCACATGAATCACAAGTTTACTCAGTTAACCTACGTCAATCTAATATGTACACTTCTCAATGTTTACAAAAATATCATATTAAAATATTATTTTAAAGTTAAAAGATTTGACCGATCATTTTGGTTATCTTTGTCCTTAGACTTTTTTTTTCTTTTTAGGTCTTATATATATATATATATATATATATATTTGTCTTTAGATCTATAACATTAACCGAGTGCCTTTAAAATAACTTTCATGCAAAATAATTTAAAAATCAAAATAGAAAAGGAATCAAGTTAGAAGATTCAAATTTCATCTACTTTACTGGATTTAATAATAATTCTAGAAAATTTCCCCGATATTATAAAACAATTAATTTGATGCACAGCATAACACACAAATAGCCATGTAGTATATTACTATCCAGGAATTATTTTTGGTTGAAAGTATTGTCCTAATCATTTATATGTACAGATGTTAAATTAATCAAGGTGGTGGGTGAAGGTTCAAAACCCTGAAACCGACACTGCAGATGAGAAGCACCAAATATATTTAAATTCGGCCATTGATACAACACCACACCAAACAAGTAAGTAGGACCAGCATGAGTTGAAGGC
>Ga0325414_1004658_pt1 | contig 14388 bp, 11 predicted proteins | sample PopdelMetagenome_8_FD_206183 | JGI IMG/M metagenome (GOLD analysis project Ga0325414, IMG submission 206183) | Populus deltoides microbial communities from Bellville, Georgia, United States - Leaf-PdKOR-R3 | ecosystem: Host-associated > Plants > Phyllosphere > Phylloplane/Leaf | place: USA...
GTTATTAATCTTAGGGAGAACATTTAATCAAATCAAACATAGACTGCGGACAGTTATGTTTTCTTGATTAATCAACTTATCTAGTTCTTAAGGCTGTCATTAAATTAAATTACTAGTGCGGACACTGCGGTTGTTTAATGGTTAGGGTTAGTTATACGGCGGATTCGTTAACTAACCAATGTTAAGAAGAGATAAATATTCAGAATATAAATTGATGTTTCGTTTCCATGATCAGTTCTGATTTCTGTAGGTAGATGTGTGCTTGTGACCAAGGTTTGTTCTCTTGATAATTTTCTGATTTTATTAAATTTTGTTTGATAGTTTTCTGTTTTCTTTTGCTTTAGCCTAGATAACGTCCAAACCCCCCCCCCAAATTGCATATCATCTAGCATAAAAATCTGACTTGAACTTCCTCGTGGGATCGACCCCTTGCTTGCTCTATACTATCTTGTGTGTTGTGTTTGAAGCTAGGGTAATTAATTTGTGTGACCGCGACATCGCAACATAGCCCAATAAGCTTTATGTTCAAGTTCCACAGGTAAGTGACAAGGTTTTCCATAGACTAGTCTATAAGGTGACATACCTAATGATGTTTTATAAGCAGTTCGATAAGCTCAAAGTGCATCATTAAGTCTTAAAGACCAGTCTTTCCTATTAAGGTTCACTGTTTTCTCCAAGATCTGTTTGATCTCTCTATTAGCAAGCTCTACTTGTCCTCTTGTCTGAGGGTGATAAGGGGTGGAAACTTTGTGTGTGATTCCATATTTCTTCATTAAAGACTCAAAAGGCTTATTGCAGAAATGTGTTCCACCATCACTTATCATGGCTCGAGGGATTCCAAATCGACTCAAAATATTTTCTTTCAAGAACTGTATCACTGTTTTGTGTTCATTGTTTCGACTTGGAATTGCCTTTATCTATTTTGAAACATAATCTACTGTGACTAATATGTACAAGAAATCAAATGATGGAGGAAATGGACCCATGAAATCTATACCCCAACAGTCAAAGATCTCAAAGACAAGAATAGGATTTAAAGGCATCATGTGACGTTTTGAAATAGATCCCAACTTTTGACAATTTTCATAAGTCTTACAGAATGCATGTGAGTCCTTGAACATGGTGGGCCAATAAAATCCACTTTGTAAGATTTTTGCAGTTGTCTTTCTTGATGAGAAATGGCCCCCACATGCCTCAAAATGACAAAATTTAATGACACTACTTACCTCATTGTCAGGAATGCATCTTCAAAATATTTGATCAGGACAATATTTGAATAAATAAGGGTTATCCCAATAAAAGTTCTTCACTTTGTTCAAGAACTTTCTTTTGTCTTGGGTACTCCAATGAGCTGGCAATTGTCCTGAAACTAGAAAATTAACAATATTAGCAAACCAAGGCATTGTAGAGACAGAAAATAAAGATTCATCAGGAAAGTAGTCGTCGATTGGTGTGATGTCAGATTTCGAATCTGTTGTCAATCTTGACAAATGATCTGCGACAACATTTTCAGTGCCTTTCTTGTCTTTGATTGTGATATCAAATTCTTAAAGTAACAAAATCCACCGCACCAATCTAGCCTTAGAATCTTTCCTAGAAAAAAGATATTTCAATGCTGCATGATCACTAAAAACAACAACACGTGAGCCAATAAGATAAGACCTGAATTTTTCACATGCAAATACTACTGCAAGTAATTCTTTTTTAGTGGTGGTGTAATTCATTTGAGCACTATTTAATGTTTTACTTGCATAAATCACATAAGGTTTCTTATCTCTTTTTTTGTCCTAAGACAGCACCCACGACATAATCACTAGCGTCACACATTATTTCAAATGGTAATGACCAATCAGGAGTTTGGATGACAGGAGCAGAAGTAAGCAAGTTTTTAAGTTTAACAAAGGTTTCTTCATAATGTTTAGTCCATTCAAAAATATTATCCTTTATTAGAAGGTTACTCAAGGGCTTAGATATTACACTAAAATCTTTGATGAACCTTTTATAAAAACCAGTATGTCCTAAGAATGATCTAACATCTTTAACAGATTTTGGTGTTGGCAAGTTAGCAATTAACTCGATTTTAGATTTGTCAACCTCAATTCCTTTCGATGAAACAATGTGACCAAGTACAATGCTGTTTGTTACCATAAAGTGACATTTTTTCCAATTCAGTACAAGATTCTTCTCTTCACACCTGCTCAAAACCTTTTCTAAGTTAGTCAAACAATCATAAAATGAATCACCAAAAACAGAAAAATCATCCATAAATATTTCAAGAAAACGTTCAACCATATAACTAAATACACTAAGCATGCATCTTTGAAACGTGGCTGGTGCATTATATAATCCAAAAGGTATCCTTTGATATGTAAAAGTACCAAATGGACATGTGAAAGTAGTCTTCTCTTGATCTTTCAATGCAATTTCAATTTGGTTGTAACCTGAATAGTCATCTAGGAAACAATAAAATTCATAACCTGCAACTCTTTCTAGGATTTGATCCATGAAAGGTAAAGGAAAATGATCTTTTCTAGTCATTGAATTAAGTTTCTTATAGTCAATGCACATGCATCAACCAGTAATAGTCCTAGTTGGAATTAACTTATTTTTCTCATTTGTTATCACAGTGACTCCAGACTTCTTGGGTACAACTTGGGTAGGACATACCCATTTGTTGTCAGAAATAGGATAAATGATTCCATTATCTAGAAGCTTAATGACTTCATTCCTCACTACTTCTTTCATATTAGGATTAAGCTTTCGTTGCATTTCTCTAGAGGGTTTAGCATTTTCTTCTAAATAAATCTTGTGTGTGCAAATCAAAGAACTAATTCCTTTTATGTCAGTTATGGTCCATCCTAATGCATTTTTGTGCATTTTCAGAGTTTATAATAACTTACCTTCTTGATGTGCATTAAGTTTGGAAGAGATTATTCCTGGAAAAGTTTTATTTTCTCCCAAAAATAAGTATTTGAGATTGAATGGTAACGGCTTCAAATCCGGTTTTGGTGGTTGAACACTTGAAGGTATGGACTCAATTGATCATGGTGGCAATTCTTCAATTTTCAGTCTCCAACTATTTGCCTTTGATTCTTCTTGAAAATAAACCATTTGCAAATCATCAGATCCATCAATCTCAATTTCACTGGAAGTGGTTTGAAATTGATCATGAAATAATTTTTCAGTAAAGTCCACTTCCTGTAAATCATTATCTCCAGGTTGCTTGCAAATGTTGAAAATATTCATCTCTAATGTCATGTTTCCAAATGATAGCTTCATCAGTCCATTCCTACAATTAATTAATGCATTAGAAGTTGCAAGAAATAAACGTCCTAAAATAACATGAAATGAATTACATTCTTCAACAAGTTGTGTATCCAAGACAATAAAATCCACAGGGTAAATGAATTTATCAACTTGTACTAATACATCTTCAATTATTCCTCTAGGCACTTTTACAAATCTATCGGCAAGTAAGAGAGTTACAGAAGTTGGTTTTAACTCACCTAGATTGAGACTTTGAAAAACTGAATATGGAAGTAGATTCACACTAGCTCCAAGATCAAGTAAAGCTCTTTCAATTTTATGTTCTCTAATAAAGCATGAAATTATAGGACAACCAGGGTTTTTATATTTCAAAGCATTATTGTTGTGAAGAATGGCATTTACTTGTTCGGCTAAAAAGGCTTTGTTTTTCACATTCAGTTTTCTCTTCATAGTGCACAGATCTTTCAAAAATTTAGCATAAGAAGATACCTATTTAATAGCATCTAACAAAGGTATATTGATCCTTATCTGCTTGAAAGTTTCAAAGATTTCAGAGTTGTGATTGACTTTCCTTTGTTTCGTCATGGCATGACGAAAGGAAGTGCTGGCGAAGAATCAGTCTTTTCTTTACAATGTTCAGATTCAACCCCTTTCTTACCCTCAGAGATTGACTCATCATCTTTCTCATAAGGTTCAAGAATGGGTTTTTCAATAACCTTACCACTGCGAAGAGTGATGACTGATTTGACTTGATCCATGTGTTGGCTTCCAGAACTACTTGCATTCACATTGTATTGCCTCTTTGGATTTTGTTGTGGTTGAGATGGAAACTTACCTTTCTCTTGAAAACTAAGAGCAGATGTCAATTTTGCAAGAGTATCTTTAAAATCTATCATGCTTTGAGCAAGTTGAGTGTTGATTGTCTCCTACTTTTCCATGAATGCATGCAATGTTTCCTCAAGATTTTTTTTTAGGAGGTGGAGCATAAGGAGGTGCATATCCATGAGAATTTTGGAAATTATGATGTGCTTGAAACGGTGGCTGTGAAGTTTGTGCATTATTGTTATCACTCTTCCAATTGAAATTTGGGTGATTTCTCCAACCAGGGTTGTATGTTTGCGAGTATGGGTTATGATTGGGCCTTTGAAAACTGTTTAAAGCATGGGCTTGTTCATGGAGACATTCCTTAAAAGAAGGCAAAGTTGGACAGTCATTGGTTTCACAAATTTGACACACAATATTTTGAACAGATTTTAGTTGACCACTCTTTTTTAATTCTAATGCCTCGACTTTTTTACCTAAAGATGCAAACTTGGCTTGGAGGTCATGATCTTCCCTAAGGTTGTACATACCTCCACTAGATGTATGAGGTTGGGTTTTACTTGATGCCTCATAAGTTCCCGTAGTGTCCTAATTTTGCGCATTTTCAGCTAGCAAGTCTAGGTACTCCATTGCTTCATTAGGGTCTTTATCCTCAAAAGTTCCATTGCACAGCAATTCAACCATTTGCCTATCTCTAGGAGTTAACCCTTCATAAAAATATGAAACCAATCTCTATATTTCAAAACCATGATGAGGGCAAGTATTAAGCAAGCTCGATATCTATCCCAACATTGATAAAATGTTTCTCCTGGTTTTTGAGTGAAAGTGATGATTTGTCTTTTGAAAGAGTTTGTTCTGTGGGATCGAAAAAACTTCTTTAAAAATTATTGTTACATTTCATCCCAAGCACGAATAGATCCAGGTCTTAAATTTTGTAGCCATGTTTTAGCTTTATCTTTAAAAAAAAAAAAGGAAAAAGCTTTAATCTAATGGTGTTCATGCTACAATTTGAGTCATTATAGGTGTTACAGACTTCCTCAAATTCTCTTAAATGCAAGTATGGATTTTCTAAATCTAAGCCATGAAAAGAAGGTAAAAGTTGAATAATGCCTGGCTTAAAATTAAAATGAGATGCATCAGGGGGGAAAACTATGCATGAGGGTGCACTTGTTCTTGTGGGATTCATGTGGTCTCTAAGTGTTCTAATCCGAATATTCTCATTATGAAGCGATTGGTTATCTTCTTCGGCCATATTTTCTGAAAATGATGAGGATACCCTACAAAGTCTACCACTTAATGTACGTGACCAAACTCTTATGCACGTGTAAAAAGAGAATAAAAAGAAGAAGAAAACAAAACAAAAAATAAACAAAGTTAGATACAAGAAAAGTGAAAAGAGAAAATAAAATAGATACTATAATTTGTATAAGAATTTACCTCCCCGGCAACGGCGCCAAAAACTTGACACGACCAAAAGATTGATGTCTTCTCCCAAGTGTAGGAGTGTCGAAGTATTAAATAACCCGACAAGACCAGTGTTGAACCACAGGGAGGTTAATTGTATAAATTATAAATAACAACAACAACAACAATAACAACAACAACAACAACAACAACAACAACAATAATAATAAGTTAAAGAGAGTTTTGAGATGTAATATTGATGTAAGGATTAAACAATGATAAAATAATTGTCAAGATTAGAGGATCCACTAATGGTATTTCAAACAAGTATAGTATAAACTCTTTCTATTACTTAATTGGAAACCACACACAAAGGAGGTTCCAATCGAATTATAAATTGTTAACATGATTACATTAGTTATCTTATTCGAATAATGCTAATACTTGTAAATGTTGTCAGGCATTAATGATTATAACTTATGTTAACAACAAATCAAGTTCCTTTCATAGCACAGGTGTCGGTTATACCATACGGTCGGTCCAAGTATTTGTTATACCAAGGATTATACAACATAAATCTAGATTAACCATTTAACAAGCAAAGTATTAAAGGTGAACAAGATAACAAATATAAAACATGTTAGTATCAAACATTAAGGTCCATGTTGAGTTTATATTATACTTATTCTTACACCATTAGTGTAACCTTTTCACCTTGACATGATAAACTTAGCTAAACATAATGAAAGAGAAAAACATAGATAAACAAGGAAAGGAAATGAAAAGCATAAGCAAGAGATTAATATAAGCAAAACTTAAGCATTATAAAATATAAAGAGAGAGCAAAAGCATGATCTTGATCTGAACACCAAGATGCCTAAATACATAGCAAATGCCTCCTTTTATAGGCTAAAATTTGGAACTATTGATTTGTTGACTAATTGATGAGTGGGTGGCCACATCTTGACTTGGTGACAATTCTTATCTTCTTGTCTGCCAAAAACATCATTGATAACATCATAATTTGAACAGACTTAAATCATGAAAGTTCTACTAAATTGTCTCAGCTTTCCAAGGGAAAAAATGGAGATCATTTGAACTTATAGAACTCGAGATAAGGGCTGAACACTGAACAGTGTCTGGGCTGCAGGACATATTCAAACTTTTTCGTTATTGCTACAATTTGGACTTGAAAACGGCCTTGTTAAATCTTGGACTCCTATGAAAGTTGTAGGCCTATGTCTTACCTTTCCATCCATATAAAGTAGACCTAAATTTGAGATCTACAGCTCCAGATATGACCCGATTACCGAACAACGTTCCAGTTTGGATTGCACCAACATCTCTTTTCTAAGTTTGGCCATCTCTTTGTCCTTTCAATTTCAGTACTTCAACTCATCAATCAATTCTTTTATTTATGTGATAGGCCTGTATTTAAGATGAATATTTACCATAAATTAAAGATATCTTATATTATTAGATATGTTATTATAAAACATGCTTTAGTTAAGGAGTTATTGATACTTCAAGTGTAAAATGATGATATAAAATCTTAATAAAAATGCACTTTTAAGTACTAATCAGAATCCTTACTTTCTCTTAGTTCAACGCCTTGGTTTGCTAAAAATATCAATTTTCTTGCTTCAAGAGATTTGCCAGCTCATTGGAGTACCCAAGACAAAAGAAAGTTTTTGAACGAAGTGAAGAACATTTATTGGGAAGACCCTTACTTATTCAAATATTGTCCTGATGAAATATTTTGAAGATGCGTTCCTAACAATGAGGTAAGTAGTGTCATTAAATTTTGTCATTCTGAGGCATGTGGAGGTCATTTCTCATCAAGAAAGACAACTGCAAAAATCTTACAAAGTGGATTTTACTGGCTCACCATGTTCAAGGACATGCGTGCATTCTGCAAAACTTGTGAAAATTATCAAAAAGTTGATACTGGTCAAAACTTTTTGCTTTATAATTCTCGACTGCATTTATTTCCTAGAAAGCTAAGATCAAGATGGAGTGATCCATTTATTGTGAAACATGTGTATCCTTATGGGGCCTTTGATATTGAGAATCCAAAGAATGACAATGTTTTTAAGGTAAATGGACATCGTTTGAAAGCATACTTTGATAATTTTCCTAGTAAAAATGAATCAATTGGTTTGAATGATCATGTAGATAAAGGTTGATTATTTTGTTTTTCTCACATTATTTTTGTGTTTCTTTTTGGTGACTCTTGTTTTGCTAGTCTCTCTCACCCCAGTCAAATGGCGGATAATGGTATTCCGTGACTTAAGTTGTTTCTTTCAGTTTCCAATAATAACTGATATATGTGTATATATTTGTGCAATTCTTTGGTCTTTCTCCTTTCTTTGAATCTTTCCTCCAATTCTCATTTGAAAATGGACATCACTCTTGAAAAATTAAAAAAGTGTTTTCTTGCTCTGCCTCAGAATGCGATTACAAAAATTTACCGTGCTAGATGTGCAAGATTGAGGTTGTTAATGAATCATGGAATTCCTGAAGATATTCGCTGGCTGATTGAAGCAAAGGTCTGATTATCAGGTGAGTCTTCTAATTCTTTTATTTCATACATGCCTGGGACAGGTAAGAGCACTTTTGCAAAGAAACGTCGTGAAAAACGACTGAAAGTCTGTCATCGATGTGCTAGATGGACTTGTAATGCACAATGTCGTTCTTTAGGAATGGTATCTATAAACTGTTAAGATAAAATACAATTCATTAAGGATGGCCTAAGTAAGGAATCTTTAGATAATCTTCTATTAACTCTTGAGACGCATCCTAGTGGAGATATGTATCTTGCAATTCATGATTTATAACCTCATTTCCATAAAGAACATGCTCGACATAGTCTTGGGAATCTGACCAAAAAAGACCCTGTTTGCCAGCTTTTAAGAAAACTGGATGGGAAGCCTATCCCCGACCCATAGAGGGCGTTTAAGCCGTTCTTTGACATAAAACCAAGGGAAGATGTGAGCCACAATACAACTACGATTTCAGTCTTAGTTCGTAAAAATTTGTGTCTTTTGGTTTTATTAATAGCATAATATTTTTGTTTAAGTGTGTTTCAGGATTGTCAGTGTTCGCTGCTTCAGGTAATTTTTTCTATACTCTATCTTTCTACATTAGGACATTGAGGATAATGTCTCGTTTTTATTGGGGGGAGAGGGTAGTAATTGACATTAAAAAAAAAAACTAACCAACTAACTGCTTTTGTTTTTACCATTTGACAAAACTGTTATTAGGATGGCAGAGTAAGGAGGAATTTTATTGACTCTTGAGACGCATCTTAGTAAATATTCTTATCAAGGTCTATCAGAGTACTTCTTAAAATATTCAGGTTTACAAACTCTCGTATTGTTATCACTTGATTCTGCTCATATACTCATTTAACAAGTATTCTTAAACCTTCATTTTCACACACACACACTTTAAAATATGATTATGGGCTGCATATTGGATTATTACATTATTTATGTTCTTTTGTTAAAGGTAACAACTAAGGGAAAGGGATAGTATATAATTTGCAATAATAATAATAATAATAAATAAATAAATAAAAATTGATGACAATAAAAACATAGATAAGTTTGGTTTCGTAGCCTCCCTAACCTAAGCAATTAAGCCCGAAGGGGTGTTTTAACATCTAATATCCTAAAGTCAACTGACTTGGGAGCTATTGGCTCAACGCTTGTTACATGGGTTGAGGAGAAAAGCTTAAGGGAATCAAACATTGCACTATTTACGTATTAATATCTGCAACCCGAGTTATTAAGCTCGTAGGAGTGTCTCAACACCTAATACCCTAAGATCAACTGGTTTGGGAGTTATTAGCTGAAAGTTCGTTACATGGGTTAAAGATGCATTGTGTTTTAAGTTATATGTGAAGGAGAAAAAAGATAATAATCCCAATCTAAGGAAGTTAACCTTAAACATTAGAAAAAAATTTTGTTTTCTTCCAAATAAAGCCCCATAACTATGTGTTGATATATTGAGCACAAAAAAAAGGTTTATTAATATCTTGTTTAAGAGGTATTGAGCAGATATATAATTTTAATGAGAGTTTGTTTATCTGGATAGATTAATGGAAGTTGAATGATGAATACCTTACTTTGTGGAATTTGCAAATTGTTTTTCTATTTTAACGCTTTGATTACTAGGGACTAGTAATAAGCTGGTTGGGGGTGTGATTAGTACTTAAAAGTGCATTTTTATCAAGGTTTTATATCATCATTTTGCACTTAAAGTATCAATAGCTCATTAACTAAAGCATGTTTTATAATAACAAGTCTGATACCATAAGATACCTTTCATTTATGGTAAATGTTCATCTTAAATGTAGGCCTATCACATAAATGAAAGGATTGATTGATGAGTTTAAGTATTGAAATTGAAAGGACAAAGAGAGGGCTTCAGTCCAAACTGGAACACTGTTCGATCATTGGGTCATATCTGGAGCTGTAGATCTTGTATTTAGGTCTGCTCTATATGGATGGAAATCTAAGACATAGGCCTAAAACTTTCATGAGGAGTCCAAGATTTAAAAAGGTTGTTTTCAAGTCCAAATTATAGCAACAACAGAGAAGTCCGAATTTGTCCTGCAGCCCAGACATTGTTCAGTGTTCAGCCCATATCTTGAGTTCTAGAAGTCCAAATGACCTTAATTTTTCTTTTGTTGGAAAGCTGAGACAATTTCCTAAAGTTTGTTCAAATTCTGACGTTATCTGTCGCGAGGGCGCGAGCGACGTGACGTCGTCTAGCGACGACGGAGGCTGTTGTTGTGCCTCCTGTGTGAGGTGTTGTGTGTTAGGAAGGGTTTTTGGATTTAATCATAGAATTATGATTAATGTTTAGGAGTCGCCACCTAGTATTATGGTTACTAGAAACCTATGTTCTGCAAAAGTCTGAGTAACGGATTGGTTGTGCAAGGGGAAGACGCATCACCCCCAGTGCACCTTACCTAAGGTAAACTGCATTGTTGTTTGATTGTTTTTTTCTAAGTCGGTTTTCTTTTCGTAGGTCTTTTCTAAGGTTCAAGACAGATCTTTCTTCATGAGAGAGTCTCTACCTTATTGGGTTAAATCCTAACTGTTGTAAAGTCTGAACTTTAGCATCGTATTTTTACACCTTATATCTTTAATACCTGAGGGTTTATCTTATCGTGTAATTTTACACCTCACATATATTAAAGTCTATATTTGGACCCTAGAGGAAAAAAAAAAAAAGGAGGTTTTGACATGTTGGTCAAATCCTAATGGATAATCATAAACTGGTTACGAGATCCAATTTTTGGGTTTTCAAAACATGAGAAAGATGCAATTTTTTTTTAATGAAAACATGATTGGAAAATTTTTAGGATTTAGCCGTATGAATGAAAATATTTTTTTTCTTTTTGAAAATGTTTTGAAATTTGTTTTTTTTTTGAAATATCTCGGAGAAAACAGAGTATTTTAATACCGAATTGGTATTTTACAGTATAAATATACAACCCGATATTATATAAAATTGGTAGAAAAATATTTGAGAAAATCATAATTGTTTTTAAGGATTTTTTGAAAATTTTTGGAATTTTTTTGTTTTTTTTTTAAAGAAATATATAATATTATATTATATATATATATTAATTAAATATTATTAAAAACATGTGGGTCGGGCCGGCCCAAATAACTGGGCCAGGCATAAACCTAGAAAACAGTGGGCCGATATCGGCCCAAAACAGTTGAGCCAATCTCGGCCCAGAATATTTTTTTTCTTTTTTTTGGGCCAGGCCAGACCAAGCCAATTGGGCTGGGCCAGAATTGGCCCGGCCCAATTGCAAATGAATTATTTGCAGAACGTGAACAGAAAGTTCATGTTCTGCAAGCAACTTTGCAGTTGCAGACGGCGGAGTGAAATGGGAGGCAACCTTGTGGGGGAGAAGGAGCTGCTGTCACTAGCATGACGTGAAGTTGGCGGAGGTGCTGGTAGAAGAAATGGTGGCGGTGTTGGCTGCCTGTGGCGGAAGAAGAAGAAGCAGAAGAAGAAAATTTGCAGAGGGGAGAGGGAAGACCTCACGGTGGCTGCCCCTATCACCGGTGAGGATTTGGGTTCGTGGGGAGGCTGAGACGCCTTCTATTGGTGGAGGAGAAGCCGGTGGTGGCTCTAGTTGGTGGCTGAAATGGCAGAGAGAGAGAGGGAAAGAAAAACTGCAGAAACGTGGGCAGAGGGGCTGGTTTTTGGCCGACTTTGGACCCGATTTTCTCCTCCCTTAAGTAATGAAATGCAGCCCTATTTATAGGAGGTGGAAGAGGAGAATTTTTTCTTTAATGGTGCCAAATCGTGGCCTTTGGTTTGGTTGGTAAGCATCTCAACCATTGGTTCAAAGTGTGCACCTCGAACTGCCAAATTTGACAGTCCAAGGCTGCCTGAGTTGCCTACTTCAGGCCAGTCACCAGAGCAGTTTTCATGTTAATAGGCCTGAACGGATAATACCCGGGGATAGAGGGATTTTAGGTGGCCATTTTGGTGCATGTGTTGTCAAATTTGGGGGCCATACGAGGCATTAAATGCACCTGCAAAACTGCTTCCCTAACAGCTTCACGGGGAAGATGATGACCAGTGACCAGGCGACATGTCGCCTGATCTCTTCTTCTCTTTTTTTTTTACTAAAAAACAGCGCCGTTTTGGTTTAAAATTAGGGATTTTGCTGATTTTCAAATTAGTCCTCCATCTTTCAATTACTTTCAATAGAATCCCTAATTGACCCTAAACTTTTGATTTAATGCAATTTGGTCCCGGCGTAACTTCAACTTCAGCCCCGGATTTACGGCCTTTGCAATATGATCCTTGGTCTCAGATTTATGCAATTTCATCCCTAATTGACCATTAAACTTTTAATTTCTTCAATTTGACCCCCGGATTTTGTCAATTAAGCCCCTTAATTTTGATGCCTTTTACAAAAACATCATTTGCTGTCAATCTCTTCAATTTAACCCCTAATTGACTCCAAAACTTCAATTTTCTTGCAATTTGGTTCCTAATTTCAATCAATTAACTTGGTAAAAATTAAATTTGATCTCTTAAAATTTCAATCTTCTCAATTAAGCTCAAATTAGGCTCCCAAACTTAAGTTTTCACCAATTAAGCCCCAAATAAAATTAATTTGACTAATTTAAAGTATAATTAAGTCCTTGCATTTAATTAAATCCTTCAATTGGACCCAAATTAATTCTTAAACATAATTAAAATTTAATTTGGCCCATGATTCAAATTGGCTTATTAAAAATTTAATTATGTCATTGGACTTAATTTTTATGCAAATTCGTCCAATAATCATTTAATTTAACTTTGAACTTGTATTTTTTTTCTCCATTTTTGGGCATAATGGGACACAATTAGGTCTTGAATTTCCTCCAAAAATTGCAACTTGATTTCCCGGCTTACTTCCTTCACATTGCTAGCCTTTATTATTATTTTTTATTTTTATTTTGAAAAAGAAATGAATTTTGGGGAAAAACCCAGAATTGAGTTATGACATTATCAATGACGTTTTGTTTAGATAAGAAGATAAGGATTGTTACCAAATCAAGATGTGGCCACCCACTCAACAATTAGTCATCAAATCAATAGTTCTAAATTTTAGCCTATAAAAGGAGACATTTGCCCTGCATTTAGGTATCTTGGTTTTCAGATCAAGATCATGCTCTTTCTTCCTCTCTTTATATTTTGTAATGCTTAAGTTTTGTTTTTATTAATATCTTATTTATGCTTTTCATTTCCTTTCCTTTACTTAGTTAACTTATATCTTATTTATATTCTTATCTTGTTTATTTATGTTTCTCTCTTTCATTATGTTTAGCTAAGTTTATTATGTCAAGGTGAAAATATTACACTAATGGTGTAAGAATAAGTATAGTATAAACTCAACATGAACCTTAATATTTGATACTAACATGTTTTGTATTTGTTATCTTGTTCACTTTTAATACTTTGCTTGTTAAATGGTTAATCTAGATTTATGTTGTATAACCCTTAGTACAACAAATACTTGACACTTTCATAGCCCAAACTATATGGTATAATTGACACTTGTGCTATAAAAGGAACTTGATTTGCTATTAACATAAGTTATAATCATGAATACCTGACAACATTTACAAGTATTAGCATTATTTGAATAAGATAACTAATGTAATCATGTTAACAATTTATAATTCAATTGGAACCTCTTTTGTGTATGGTTTCCAGTTGAGTAATAAGAGTTTATATTATACTTGTTTGAAATACCATTAGTGGATCCTCTAACCTTGACAATTGTTTTTATCATTGTTTAATCCTTATATCAATATCACATCTCAAAACTCTCTTTATTATTGTTGTTGTTGTTGTTGTTGTTTATAATTTATACAATTAACCTCCCTGTGGTTCGACACAGGTCTTGTCGGATTATTTATTACTTCAACACTTCTGTACTTAGAAGAAGACATCAATTTTTTAGTCGTGTCAATATACTATAATTTAATATGTTCAAGTTCCATATAAACTACAATAAAATTGAAATACAGATTCGAATAAGTATTAAGAAACTTTGATTGGATCAATGTAGCTAATATTTAACCAAATATTTCAAGGATTATCTAAAAAAAAAGAAGATTATTTAAGCAAAGGCAAGTATCATCTTCATATAATCAAGCAAAGTATGGATGTTCTTGGATTTCAAACTTTAAATATGTTTATTTCAAGCAGCACCACGCTAGAAAGAAGAATAGTTAAAAAAAAGAAAAACAAGAAGAAGAAACTGAAAACAAGAAAGTACATAAAGCAAAAGGCAAGTAAATAAAAGCTGTAAATTACTTGGAAAAGATAAATTGAATTGAATAAATGAAATAAAATTGCATA
>Ga0325414_1004659_pt1 | contig 14387 bp, 8 predicted proteins | sample PopdelMetagenome_8_FD_206183 | JGI IMG/M metagenome (GOLD analysis project Ga0325414, IMG submission 206183) | Populus deltoides microbial communities from Bellville, Georgia, United States - Leaf-PdKOR-R3 | ecosystem: Host-associated > Plants > Phyllosphere > Phylloplane/Leaf | place: USA...
AGTGGTAAAATGTCAGGCAGAGGAACATCCCCTTCTAAGAACTGCACTACTTGGCGCATGTTTGGCCTTGCTGCAGGCTCAGAATGAGAGCACATCAAACCAAGTTTCAATACCAATTCCATTTCCTCTGCAATGTATTCTGTACCCAAATTGGGATCCCTTGCCTCCAGAATTTCACCTCCAAGCCATCGACTAAACACCCAATCAACCAAGATTATATCCTCAGTTGGCTGTATTGGCCTTCTACCAGAAGCAACCTCAAGCACGAAGGCCCCAAAAGCGAACACATCAGTGCTTGTCGTGGCCTTTCCAGTTCGTGCATGTTCAGGTGCGAGATACCCAAGAGTTCCGACAACGTGGGTCGTTTGAGGATCTGTTCCGTGGTCATACAATCTTGCAAGGCCAAAATCCCCTAATCTTCCATTCAATTCACCATCTAGCAAGACATTACTAGCCTTGACATCTCTATGAACCACAACTTGCTCCCATTCTTCATGTAGATATAATAGCCCTGAAGCTACGCCTTTGATGACTCTAAATCTTTGGCTCCAATTGAGGGCGACTGTTGGTTGGTCATAGAGGTATTTGTCTAGACTTCCATTAGGCATGTAGTCATATACCAAAAGCAGCTCTCCTCTACGCCGGCAGTACCCCAAGAGAGGGACTAAATTCCGGTGACGAAGGCGACCAATGCTGACAATTTCCGCCACAAATTCCCTCATCCCCTGTCTTGATTCATGAGACACCCTTTTCACTGCAATCTGAATCTTAGAGGTTGGCAAGACACCTTTGTAGACTCTACCAAATCCACCACTACCCAACAGCTCCTCGTCTCTAAATCCTTTGGTGGCAGTATAAAGATCTTTGAATTTAAATCGGTGAGGCCCATAGTCAAGCTCCCAATCTTCTAGCACTTCTGCAAACTTCCTTGTCCTTCGTATGGAATAAGATATACTCGAAACTGCTACTAAAACCAAACTTAAACAAAGCACAGGCAGTCCAATGGTTAAGAATTTGGATGTCTTCTTTGGTCCTACCCGAGGAAGTTTAGGAAGGCGAGAGATATTTAGTGCTTCAGCTAGGCCATTCATCCTGAAGCTCCAACCCAACACATACTGGGACGCGAAAACAGAACCGGTGGATGATGAGAATCCGATATACATACTACTCTTTAAGATTGGCGACAAATCACGAGACAAAGTAAAAAGTGGTCTACTAGGTTTATCAACATCAATCGGAGCTATAGTGACATTCATTTGCTTCTCCATGCCATCATATTCTATCCAAACTTGCATTGGATGGCCACTAATTAGTGTCAAGTTTGTGAGCTTACCATTAAGTTGAGAATAATATCCTGCTGAAGCAGATCGTTCAGACTCTAAACCATTAATATCTATCCCAACATGGTTATCATTGATATCATTGAACTCGCTGTTGTATATCGTGTCAAGCTCCACAGCAACAACATGGTTGGTCTGTTTCCCGTTGTTGGTGTTATTAAATAGACCAAGGTGCTGGTTTGGAAGAGCTCCTGGGAGACCTCTTGTGGGTGCTATGACAAAGACAATACCATGGCCACCAAGAGTTGCATATTCAGGTATGATAGCGAAAACGAAGGTAGTGGAGAAGGTGAAAGCAGTGCTATTTATAGAGTTCTTGAAGGTTACTGGGTTTGGATAGAAGGCGTGACCCGTTCGGTGGTAGGTTTCATTGGTTAGCCTCAGAAGGCCATTGGAGGTTAACTCAGCTAAGCCGTCAAGGCTTAGATTAGTGGATCGGAAGCCAGAGAAGGTGAAGTTGAGATCTTGAGAGGCTGCTATTGCTAAGCTAACTAAGACACGCACCAAAGAAGACGATCCTGAATAACATTGCAACTGTATTTGTCTCCGCCCACCAGTTTCTTGTTCATGTTTTTTAGTTATAACATGGAGTACCACGCAATCCAAGAGTTTAGTCTTTGTGTGCTGGGAAATAATTATTTTTTGAGAAGAGGTTTTTTTAGAAAATGAATTCTTGATAAGTGAATAATTTTTTTTTTATGTTTAGTAGTATCATGAAAAATAAGTTGGAAAATATTTTTTAGTATATGGTTATGTTATGGAAAATAAGTTCAAAAATAAATTGTTAATATTTTTTTTTCAAGCTTATTAAAATAATAAGGAACAAATTTTATAAATTAAAAGTCGAATGAAAATAAAATTTAAAAAAATTTAATTTCATAAATTATCTCAATTAAAATAAATAATAATCAAAATAATAAAGATCAAATCTAAAATATAAAAAAATTGAAAGATGATAAGATTAAAAAAAAATTAGAATTTCATAAATTATTTTAAATAAAATAAATAACAATAAAAAAATAAGAACTAAATCTGATAGATTAAAAATTTAAATTGAGAAAATAATAAGAGAAAAGCAAATAACAATCATAAAAATAAGGACAAAAAATGATATAAAAATCAAATTAAATCAAATTCTAAAAAATAAAATTAAAAAAATATTAAAAACAAAATATTCAGCAAACTGATATAAATACTCACATTAATAATAATAATAATAATAATAAATACGGTTGCTATGAAGTCTGAGGGACACACAACCAGTTGCTCATTCTTTTTTTTGTCCCCTGATGCCTCTGAGCCTAAAACCTCCTTGAAAGAAATGTTAATTTCATTAGCTTTAGGTGTAAATTTCATTAGCTTTAGGTGTAAATAGCTATTTACACCTAAAATCTAGAATCGAATAATTGAAGTATGAATGTTATAAACGATATGATGATCGGTAGAGTTGTTTTTGGAAAGGATCGATCTTGATTAATTTTATAAATTTATGATAGATCCACTTAAGAGAAAATGGTTAAAAAAAGCATAGAAGAACCAACTAACAACTGAAATTTTATGGGGATGCAACTTCCACAGGTGCCCCCCGACAAAGGAAGGAGAGACTGATGTAGAAGTGTTCTAAAATATGATATCTAATGCAAGAGAGATAGATCAATTCCAACTCATTGCAAAAACTAAGATGTTAATCCCCTGATGGTACTGCATTATAAACAAGAGTTGGGTGAAATTTTCTTTTATGTTTTTTTTGATCGTTTAGATATGCTGATATAAAAAAATATTAAAAAACTCGTGTCGAATCCTGAAAAAATCATTAGTAGGTGTTGGGCTCGAGCCTATTTAAAATAAAAAATGGATTCAGACGCACTGTTTAGACCCAAGTATGTTAGGCTCGAAAAACACTCCTGATCCTAAGTATACTGGACTTGGATGCATGCCCGAGTCTAAGGGGATGTTAAGGTGCCCAACCCCTCTACTACTAGGCATTGGGTGCATAACCAGCACCTGCTAGGCATGACAACATGCATAATAGGATAGGCATGCACCCATCCCTAAATGAGCTCGAGCATGTTGTTTGGCTCCATGCATTTATGCCTAGTAGGGGCTCAGGTTACTATGCTTGAGCTCATGCTTCTTGAGCCCCAATTATATATCGGGCTCGAGGTTAGTAACTTGAGCTCAAAAGGTGTTTTTTAGACCTATCTTCTAGGAGGTTTTTGCGTCCATATTATTTGAATCGAATAGGTAGTATATTATTGGGGCAGTAATTTATGTAAATGTACGGGCTGCTTGTGCTCAAGTAGTTGTTGCTAGGATTTTTAAGTTCAGTAGTAGAATATTTCTTCCTGGAGACCTATTTCCACTGTGCCCCTTTTGAAAGAAAGATGTTCTATCATCCCATTATTGCATCTTTTTAATCAAAATATGCTAAGTGACATGTACCCAGGTTTTTTTTTCTTTTTTAAAAAATGTATTTATTTCATTTTATTATGCAATAAAAAAGTTAAAAGATTAAAAAGCCCTTAAACCCTAGAAAAAATCAATTAAAAAAAATCATGTAAACTTAGATAAACAAGCCAAACTTGCTATTAAAATCATAAAAATGAGATTACCACATAGAAAACAAATAAAAAAACTTAAAGACTGGTTCTTAACTAACCTATTGCCGAACTATAAAATTGAAAAGAACATAAATTTTTAGAAAAACAATTCAAATAAGTCAATTCAAATTAATTCATAAAATTCCCAATCTTGGTTATAATATTAGAATAACTCTATAAAAAACAAATAGAAAAAAAGCCATGCTTTTTTCTTAAAAAAATTAAGTAATAAGAAAAAATTCTTCAAGAAATACAACACAGGATTTTCTTAGGATGCCGAGTCATTATTTGCGTGGAACATCCATGGATAAGAAATAGCTGTCAAAAGGCTCTCTAAGAGTTCAAGACAAGGACTTGATGAGTTAAAAAAATGAAGTAAAAGATGTTTTGAAACTTCAACACTAGAATCCAGTGAGGCATTTAAAGAGATGAAACGATATTGGTCTACGAGTTTTTACCTAACAAAAGCTTGGACTTCTGTATTTTTTGTATGAGTCTCACAAAACCTTTTCAAAACGATGTTCCAATTTTTCAAATTTAGCACTATTAAGCTTTGATATGAAGAGTCAGTGGAACATCTCCTTATTCATTGTCAAAACCACTAGAAAATTTGGTCTATATTCATGGAATCACTGTCACAATCTTTAGATCTACTTACGAAATTTTTTATGGGTATTTGCACTACCATTCCGTTGGTATTTAATTTACCAACAAAATCACCAACAGAAATTCTCCATCAATGAATCATTCATCGGTAATTTTTTATCCGTTGGTATTAAAAAATATTATTACCGATAGATTTACTGATGGAAAAAACGAGCAAAAAAAATTACCCGCTTCATTCCGTCGGCAATTCTCTTGGAAAAATACCGTATGTAATTCCGTCGGTAATTATTTAAAAATATTAAAACAAAATCTATTTTAAAAAATATAAAATAATTAAATTATTAAGAAAAAACAATTAAAAATAAAATAAAAAAACAAATATAGTGAAAAAACACGAAAAAAAAGAATTTTTTTCTTACCTTTGTTGTTACCTATTTTTGGGTTCCCACACAAAAAATAAAAAAAATACAAAAAAATACATATAAAATAATATTTGAAAAGAATATAAAAAAATAATATGAGCGAGAAATTGATGTTGTAACGCCCATCAAATGGCTAGGAATTGGTTGGGGAGGTTTAAAAATACAAGAATTGAAATTTGACAGTATATGTTTAACTGGTGAAAGCCCTGTTGACAAGGAAAATTCAATTTGAGGAAGAAAAGTCTAAAATCAGATATTTATGGACTTAATTAAATTTCATCTAAGGTTTAATTGAATTTATGGAGGGTTTGATTGCAAAAGCAATTGATTTTTAAGTCAATTTAAGCTTCTATTGAAATGAATTACAGTTTTGATGTCCAATTATAATTTTGAAGAGTTGATTTGGTCAAATCAAAAGCTTAATTGTATAATTATTGAAGTTTGATGGCCAATTAGGAACTTGGTTGAAACAATCCAAAACCAAGGACAAAACTGGAAACGATGCTAAAATCAAGGGATCCAATTATAATTTATCCGGGGGCTTGATTACAAAATTATAAAAAAAACATCCAAGGACCAAATCAAAAATATTCATTTAAATTGGAAAACGGTGCCGTTTCACTGAACACTGTTCACTGTCTCTTTTAAGCAACGGTTTCTACAGTCAAAGGCAGTAAAGACAGTAGCGGTGGAGCTGCTTCAATCAGGGGAGCATGTCTCACGGCTGATATCCCTCGCCACCATGATGCACGCCGACCGTTACAATCTTTCTGCAATAAATCCTGAAAAGCATGCATCGTCTGGCTATAAAAGCCAGAGGAGAGACGGACAGAAAGGGGAGAGGAGGGGGAAACATGGGAAGAAAGACGAGACAGAGGGGGGAAGAGGAGAGGAGCACGGCGAGCAGAAGAACCCGAAGGGGGGGGGGGAGAAAGACAGAGGAGGCATAGCGAGCAGTACGTGAGAAAAAGAGAGCAGAACAGAGGGAGGAAAAAAGATTTAAAAGGCACAGAAAGGAACAGAGAAGAGGCAAGACGGAAGACAGGGAAGATATGAAAACAGGGAGGAGCTTGTTTTAAAACAGCGGAAGAACACCCGTTGGTGGCCATCGTCTTTTTCTGCCTAACTGCGAGCCGCTGCCATTCTCCATCACAAACGCACCAGCACTGCCAACGCCATCGTCATTTTTCCTCAGCTCACCATCTTCTTCCCCCGCTACAACACCATTGAAGAAAAGGCAGAAACCTGCCACAGGCGGGAAAAACAGCAGCAAAGCACTTCCCGCCACAGCAGAGAAGAGCCACCGTCGCTCCGCCATCGTCATCACCGCCAGCTGCCACTGTCCTCCCAGTCGACAACGGCACCATGAGAAGCAGAAGAAGAAAACAGAAACAGAGGAGAACAGAGCAGAACAAAAAACACAGAGAAGAAGAAGAAGAAAGGCCGACCACCGTCCAAGCCATTCTCCGGTCAGCAACCACCGGCAGCACCGCCTTCAGAGCCACCGCAGGTCAGCCCTCTTCCCCTTTCCTTTCTTCTTCTTCTTCACCCCGGTCTCCACTGTTCATGTAGCATGTGAACAGTGGATAGCCACTGTTCATGGCTGGGCCAATTCTGGCCCAGCCGGTATAACTGGGCCAGGCTGGGCCACGTCAAAATAGTTGGGCCGAGTCCAGTCCAATCCAAAAAATCCACAAAAAATAACATTTTGGAAAATTTGTGATTTTTCCAAGTATTTTTCTATTGATTTTTGCTTAATATTGGTTTATATTTTTATACCGTAAAGATACAAATCCGATATTAAAATATCTGGTTTTCGTCAAAACATTGAAAAATAAAAAAAATTATTTTTTTTCATGCATACAGTCAAGCCTCTCAAAGAAAAAAAATCATATCATATTTTCATAAAACAAAAATTCAGAAATATACATTAACATGTATTTTGGCTTTAATAACTAGTTTATTAAAGTCATGAGAACTAGACCAATATTTCAAAAAATTCCAAAACAAATAATTTTTTTTTAATATTAAGGATTACGCGCTTATACGTAAGGCGTAGTCTCGATATTAAAAAGATAGCTTTTAAAAAAAACTTTAGAATGGTTAGGTTTTTACCCGATAAGATAAGGACCTTCTTACCGAGAATGACTTTTCTTAAACCATAGACAGACCAACAACTAAAAATCATGACAAGACCTTAGATTTTATTAGTCAATAAAACAATGCAGTTTACCTTAGATAGGGCATATTTGGGGTGCTATTACCTTCCCTTTACGCAACCAATCCCTGTACCCGATTTCTCATATCAGTTAGGGTTCCTAGTGACCAAAATACTAGGTGGCAACTCCCATTCCATTTTCCCACTAATAAAAGAGAAAAATTCCTTGTCTCCCCATATTTGCCACATTAGATACGGAGATGAGGGTGAATTTTTTCGCCACGACGCCACACACATGCGACAACCTTAATGTAGTTGCAAGTGAAGCTAAGAAGAAAAAAATAGATTTGTAAAGTATACTAATTAAAAAAAAACCTGAGAAGAAAAATAAGAAAGGAGAAGAAGACATACCTGAGCATGGAGGAGAAGATAAGGAGTTGAGGAAAGAAGAGAAGAAGAAGAAGAAGAAGAAGACATACCTGAGCATGGAGGAGAAGAGAAGGAGTTGAGGAGAGAAGAGAAGAAAAAGAAGAGGAAGAGGAAGAAAGGAGACGGGTCTATTGTGAAATTAGGGATTCTAGACTTTTTATTAGGGCGTTTTACCAACAGATAATTAAATATTAATATTTTTAATCATTTCGTCGGTGATTCTGTTTGTAATATTTAATTTAAATTTTGAATTTAATCAAAATTTTTCAGAAACCGCCAAATATCATCGACAACTTTTCAATCCGTCGATGATTCTGTTTGTAATATTTAATTTAAATTTTTAATTTAAGCTAAATTTTTCGAAAACCGCTAAATAACATCGACAACTTTTCAATCCGTCAATGATTCCGTTTGTAATATTTAATTTAAATTTTTAATTTAAGCTAAATTTTTTAAAAACCGCCAACTAACACCGACAACTTTTCAATCCATCGGTGATTTTGTCTATAAAGAACATTAATTAACAGTGCAATTGGAAAATGAATAGTTTTAGAGCTCTTTGTAAAATACCGATGGAATTTGTCGTCGTTGATTCTCTTTGTAATTGACATGATGAATAGTGTTCACAATTTACAAACGATTTTACCGACGGAATTCCGTTGGTAAAAATAGCACGTCATCATTTTGTTTTGCTTTGTTTTAATTTTTTTATCGACGGAATTCCGTTGGTAAAAAAAATTCAAGTATTTTCAATCATTTTTATATTTGTTGGGGCAAGAAATTAAGGTTGAATTTCAAATAGATGTCGATGCAAAATCGAGAGAGCTCCTAGAATTGGTTAATCTTGCTTTTATGTTTGAGAATGTACCGAGTCTATAAGTCGATCTTGGATTGGGTACGTGGTTTACCTTGTGTTTGTAATAGGTACGTCAATTTGCCTGTGAATGTTGTGTGATATCATTTTCTTCTCTTTTCATGTCATTCACTATGGGTTGTCTTTGAATAGGGCATAGAATTTATGGGGTCCAAAATTGTCGGCATAATTGTTCAATATATGATTATAAGGAGGTCTTGTCTCTTAAATCTCAGGGTCTCTTAAACTGAACTTGCTTGGATCAACCGAAAGAAAATGATAAAGAAATAGAGGAATCTTGCAAACCTTTGTCAGTGAGTGGAATGGGATATTGTTACCAAGAGGGATTTTTCATCTCTGAAGTTTCTGTATGTATCAGAATGTATTCCCACTTCCAAGTAGGAATTTCAAGAGAACCTGAAATTCAATTGAATGGTGCCCACCAAGCCCAGTTCCACATTAAGAGCAAATGGAAGCAACACAAGAAAGATAGAACAACAAGCAACACAAAATTATGTCAAAAAGGGTCATACTACAAACCTTAATTTAAAATTTTATTACTAAATATTTCACCACACAAATATTTTGATCAAAACTCTCTATTATAGCTCTTTTAATATACTACTAAAAAGTTTTCAACAAAGCTGAAAAAATAATAAAATATTTCTATACTAAATAAGAAAAAGAATCCTAAATAAACTAGTAAAATATCAAATGTCAAATAGTAAGTTCTAAGCATTATCATAAAGTCTTCCCCATACCAATTGCTACAAAATTTAACTCTAAAGAAACCAAGGTCTCTGGAAGCTTCTAGCAAAATTTCAACTTCATCCAACTGTTGGATTAAAATGTATACATGTTAACATAAAATTACGCATTAGAAAAAATCTAATAAGTGTCCCTGCGTTGGAGAGAACTTGTCCTCGAGTTTTGGCCACCCACCCACCTATGTTGTTGTTATTATGGACCATCAAAAGGGATACCCTTGCACTCCACTGACCTCTGGTGTGCTGACACTATACAATTAGCCAACTCGAATAAAGTTGGCCAAGAATCAATGCCCCAAACACTCTGATTCTCTGTAAAACCATTACTCGTAGCCAATGGTTTGTTCCACACTGTGCCCTTTCTCACATCATTTTAATTCTTTATAATCTCCTTCTTTTCTTCATTCTTCATAAACTGGGATAAAACAATATATTTTTACCTTTGGACTCAACAACAACCCCTTCTCTCCTCGACTCTAATACTATATGCATGATATAATACGTACACTGATATAATACTATACTCTCAAATACCCTTAAAAATTTAAATTTCTAATTTTGACATTGGTAGATATTGCTTAAAATTTAAAATTCGTTAGTGAATATGTATGTATGTATGTATATGGCAGTGGCTCATTGTTAGTCTATTAACCTTAAAAATTAGAATTAAAGGTCAAACTATTTTTGGTAAGGAAAACAAGGTTGGGTTATTATTATTTTTTGAAAATTTGAACATGTCGACTCAATGGTCCTTTTAATTTTGACCAAGTTCTAAGACTTTATAAACTTGTTATAAAGTTCAAAATACATGCAAAATATTTTTGTATTTTATTTTTATTTTTTGTGATAATGTTTAAAAAAGTGCTAAAATATGCACAAAAAAAAGTTTTTTTGGTTTTTTTATTTTTGTGAAAAAAACAAAACAAAGGTTTTTTTTTAAATATATAATCCCAAGATATGCCACAATGATGCTTTTTAAAAAGGCTTGGCCATGCAATTTAAAAGAAAACTTGTGAAGAAAAAATTTTGAAAATAAAAGAGAAATTTTTATAAACCCATTGTCTAAACAAGATGTAACCTCAAAGACCATTTAAAAACTAAATGTACCATGTTCTATTATACTAATGTAGGAAGCAAAGAAAACACATTGAGTGCAAATACAAAGACAGAACCCTTTCATAGCAAGAGCAAGGTTAACTCCTACACTAACAAAAAAAAACTCTTTGCTAAAGGGAAATATAGACTAATAAAAGTTCTAAGGTAAATTGCTGTATAGAGCAAAATCTAAGGTCTCTTTTATTATCCATGAGACCAAACTATACACTAAGCCTTTTTAGCAAAGCTACAACCCTAAAAAAAATAAAAACTCTCTCAGTTCATGCATAAACCTACTCAGCTTCATTGGTAAGCAGTCAAGCGTCTGTTACACTACCTCAAGGGCACCATTCATCATGGCCTCTCCCTCACCCGCAGTACCTCCACTACATTATCTGCTTTCTCTAACTCTAATTGGGTAGGCAATCCTGATGACCGCACGTCCATCACTGCCTACATTTTGTTTTTGGGAGGTAATGTTGTCTCTTGGGCTTCTCGCAAATAGCGTTCTATTGCACGCTCTTTTACTGTGACAATGTGGGAGTAACTTACCTTTGTGCCAATCCTGTCTTCCCACTATCAGAAAACCGAAGAAAACCAACGGAATTACCGACAGAATTTTTCTGTTGGTAATATATACCGACGGAAATAATTCCGTCTCAAAATCTCTCGGCATATACCGACGGAATAAACCCGTCGGCGAAACCATCAGTATATACCAATGGAAATATTTCGTCGGTATATACCGACGGTTTCGCCGACGGGGTATACAGTTTGTCTGGAAATATGCAACAGCATGGTGACGTCAAGTGATTTTACCGACGGAATTACCGAGGGATTCAAACTGATATAGCCGTATAGTGACGTGACACTTTCACCGATGGAATCACTGATGAAATCATCGACAGAAGTAATCCGTCAGTGATTCCGTCAGAAAAAACCATTATATGCCCACCAATCCACCAACACTCTCTTCCTCTGTTTCTCCTTCTTCTTCTTTCCCATCCCACCTCTCCCCTCCCAAACTGCAGCTCCCCTCCCAAACTACAGCCAAACACCCATCCCAACTCTCCACTATTCTCAACACGAGCACTCAAGTTTCTTGTATCTTGTATGTGGTCACAATATCCGTTTCTTGTAGATGTTATCATTTTTTTGTAAGTAAATCTATCCTTTTTGGTTTTAATATTTAATTGTGAATTTTATTGTTTTAGTATATGTATTTTGTTAATGTTTGTACTTGTTTAATTGTTATTTGTCAAAGAAACTTGTAGTATGAATGTATAATTTTGTAGTTGTTATAGTTTGTTTTAGATTTTGTCAAATTATATTTGTTTGTAAATTATTGAAATTTTGTTTGAATTACACCGAATTAAATGTGTCGTTGTGATGAAATAAATAATTAATAGCTTGTTTAACGAGTCTTGTTTAATTGTTATCAATTCTATTTCGAAGTTGTGATTTCTGTAAATTTATATATGTATAAATTTGTATGTATGAACGTTGATAGTTGATAATTGATAATGAATATTTAACATAAGTGTTGTTTTAGTTTGTTGGATAATGTCGGGGAAAACCAATATTTTTGTTATGTTTTATAGAGGTTCAATAGAAGTCATGGATGATCGTTCATGGATGTATCGGGACTCACTCCAAGGATTGCGGAGGATGGATTATTGTAACGGTGTCCAGGGTTTTATTAATTTTGCAACATCTATTCCGAGGAATTTTACTGATGGCGGTATTAGGTGTCCATGCAGAAAGTGTAAAAATTTAAAGTTTCTGCATCAAGATGTTGTAACGATGCATCTTCTAACCAAAGGGTTCATAGAAGATTACCTGTGTTGGTATGCTCACGGAGAACTATTTGTTCCTGATGAGAGCATGGAAGAACAGGTGGTTGGGTCAACTTCTAGTGTTAGCGACATGCATGAAGTTGGAAATGAGAACAATAATCCTTACAGGAATATGGTTATGGATGTAATGAGAATGAGTGAAGGTAATGTCAGGGAATGTCCAATCGTAGAAGAAGAACCTAATGCAGATGTAGCAAGGTTTTTTGATCTGTTGAGAGATTCTGACGAACCATTATAGGATGGCTGCACGAACCACAGTAAATTATCAGTCGTAGCACAGGTGTTCACCATCAAGTTAGATCACAGGTTGAGTGAGGCCGGTGATGACAAGATTATTGAATGGGCGAGAAGCATTTTACCTGAAGGGAACAAGCTGAAAGAGAACTTCTATGTTGCCAAGTCCATGATGAAACCCCTCGGTTTAGGATACCAGAAAATTGATATAGGCCCTAACTTCTGCATGTTATACTACCTTGAAAATGCTGAGATGACCGAGTGCATGATGTGCGGGCATTCCCGTTACAAACCCAGAACTGGTAGAGGGAAGACTCTCGTGGCATATAAAAAACTTAGATATTTCCCAATCACACCTAGACTACAGAGGTTATTCATGTCACCAAGAACTGCTGAGCACATGACATGGCACCAATCACACCATGCGGTTAATGGAGTGATGGTTCATCCTTCTGACGGTGAAGCCTGGAAACACTTTAACAGTATACATCCTCACTTTTCAGCTGAATCAAGGAACGTGCATCTTGGGTTGTGTACAGACGGATTCAACCCATTCGGGTCATTTGCTGCTCCTTATTCTTGTTGGCCGGTCATACTGACGGTTTATAACTTACCACCGGGGATGTGTATGAGGCCGGAGTTCAGGTTTTTATCTTTGGTCATACCAGGTCCGAGCAGTCCAGGGTGGAATATAGATGTTTGTCTTCATCCGTTGATTGATGAGTTGACGCAGTTGTGGTCCTTTGGAGCTTTGACTTATGACATCTCGAGGAAACAAAATTTTGTTATGAGAGCGGCTTTGATGTGAACTATCAATGATTTCCCAGCTTATGGAATGGTTTCTGGTTGGAGCATGCATGGAAAGCTAGCATGTCCATACTGTTTGGAGAACAACAAGGCATTCACGCTAACAAACGGGGGTAAAGCTTCTGTTTTTGATTGTCACCGTCATTTCTTGCCACATAACCACAGGTACATAAAGAATAGAAAGGATTTCTTTGTTGGCAGAGTTGAAAATGATGTTGCACCCCTGCGTCTTTCCGGTGAAGAATTGTTTGATGTTGTGTTAGAGTACGGTGAAATTGTGTTTGGTCTCCAATCAGGTAAGCAGAAGTTTCCTGGTTTTGGTTTGACCCATAATTGGGTAAAGCGAAGTATGTTTTGGGAGCTTCCTTATTGAACTATCAATGATTTCCCAGCTTATGAAATGGTTTCTGGTTGGAGCATGCATGGAAAGCTAGCATGTCCATACTGTATGGAGAACAACAAGGCATTCACGCTAACAAACGAGGGTAAAGCTTCTTTTTTTGATTGTCACCGTCATTTCTTGCCACATAACCAAAGGTAAAGAAAGAATAGAAAGGATTTCTTTGTTGACAGAGTTGAAAATGATGTTGCACCCCCGCGTCTTTCCGGTGAAGAATTGTTTGATGTTGTGTTAGAGTACGGTGAAATTGTGTTTGGTCTCCAATTAGGTAAGCAGAAGTTTCCTGGTTTTGGTTTGACCCATAATTGGGTAAAGCGAAGTATGTTTTGGGAGCTTCCTTATTGGAAGACCAATCTTCTTCACCATAACCTTGACATCATGCACATTGAAAAGAACATGTTTGAGAACATTTTCAACACCGTCATGGATGTGAAGGGGAAGACAAAGGACAACATCAAGGCTAGATTGGATGTAGCGCTGTTCTGTAATCGTAAAAATATGGAGTTGGTTTGTGATGGGTCACGGGTCCCAAAACCAAGAGTAAGCTTCGTGCTAAAGAAAAACGTACAACTACTAGTCTACAAATGGCTTAAGAGTCTGCGTTTCCCTGATGGACATGCCTCAAACATATCAAGGCTAGTTAATACGGAGGAATGTAGATTATATGGAATGAAGAGTCATGACTACCATGTTTTTATGCAAACACTCATCCCATTAGCTTTTCGTGATTTGTTGCCAAAGGGGATATGGGATGCACTAACGGAGATTAGTCATTTCTTCAGAGACATATGCTCCAGCAAGTTGAATGTTGATCACATTG
>Ga0325414_1004661_pt1 | contig 14386 bp, 4 predicted proteins | sample PopdelMetagenome_8_FD_206183 | JGI IMG/M metagenome (GOLD analysis project Ga0325414, IMG submission 206183) | Populus deltoides microbial communities from Bellville, Georgia, United States - Leaf-PdKOR-R3 | ecosystem: Host-associated > Plants > Phyllosphere > Phylloplane/Leaf | place: USA...
ATGGTTGCACTCCAGTCTTCTAGAGTGGTACTTAGTTTATTTCACAGGCTATTGCACCATATTGGACCAAAAAATTTTGAAACATAAAAAATAATATATAGACCGTTATGAAATTCTATACTTGATGACTGTCTATCCAACTTTTTATTTAAATTAAATTATGTAGAAATTTTTTAATGTAACTTTACTGATTGGGTTTGACTGAAAAAAAAATTAAATAAAAAAAAAGTCATGTTAACCCTAGTCTACATCAGGTTATGGATTCTATCAAATTAAATTAATTTTTTTATTTTATTAAATAATAAAAAGATATAAAAATTAATTTATTATTAATATAATATTAAATGATAAAATTAAATAAAAGTTTTATATTAAATTAATAACAGAACTGCAAAAAAACTATATAAAAAATATAAAGTTTTTTTTTTCCCCCAAACTAGCTAGAAAAGTTTTTTCTAAGCTATCACAGCTAAATTGGTTGTGCAAATCTAGCTTTACGCAGCTTTAGACACAAATATCACAATCAATTTTTTTGTGTCAGCCCACCAAGTTAAAATAGAGTGCCAGACATGTGTTACACGTGGTATTTTTTAGATGGTCCATGTGACTTACATCCACCTTTAAAGTTGGCTTTTCTTGATTACTATAAATTCATCTCATATTTTCTTTTCTTTTCTATTTTCTCTGCTCAAACTTTTATTTGGTCCCTCAATTTTGATTTAATATTAATTTTAGGTCTACTATTATGATCATTTCATTAATTAAACTTATTTTTATTTAAATGGATAGAAAATAACGATTTTTATTTCTAGCAATCACATTGGAAAATAAATATTAACTTTAGTTAAAAAATTGCTAAAAAATAACAGATAAAACACCCGCACCCTGATTAAAATATACTAGTTCATGAAATATTTTTTTTTAAGTTATGGCGGCTGGAGAAATATTTATTTTTACTGGGTCGGTGAGAAAAAGAACTTGAAAAATATTAACAAAGAAATTTAATGGTTTCCATTCTACAAATCATGGTCACGAATCATACCATGACCAAAGTTAAATAGACAGAATTAATAATGAAAATATCTGATAAGAAAAGGAGGTTGTGTTCTATTTGCTAGTGTTTAAAGATTCTTACAAATTTGGTGCTTGGCATCAGGTGTTTTGTTTTTTTGTTCAACTTTAGGTGGACCAAACCCCAACGTTCGAACAGGATGAAAAGACATCAAATCAAACAGAGTACTAACACAAGAAAACAAACGAATTAGCTATCGGTTCCTCTCTCAGAAACAGAACTTGCGATATGACACCGTTTGTTTTTTAATTTTAAAAGTTTTTTTTTTGAAAAAAAATATTTTTTTTATTTTTAAAATGTTTATTTTAATGTATTAATGTAAAAAATAACTTTTAAAAAGAATTTTGTTATAAGTAACTATTAAAAAATAATATAAATCATATCTTGTTGTGACATCACCTAACAGTTTAAACTATTGGGTTGAGATTGTTTTTTGACATGGTATCAGAGTCTTGATGACTAAGCGTTCACGAGTTCGAATCTCACAATTTTTATTTATATGATAAAAATTAAGCACAGGATAATATGAGCATGTGCACATTTCAAGTTTAAAGGGCTATTGAGTTGAGATGATTCTTTAACAATAACAAAACAATCTATAATTTTTTTTCTTTAAAAATATATAGGTTTTAAATATCTTGTCTGCAAGTTATTTCGGCATCCGTTAATAATTTACTAGATAAATTTTTTTTTTTTTATGAATTTTTTTAATCATTTCTCTATGAGATAAACATCAACCCAAATCTCATCTCTACCTTTCCTGAACAAAATTATTTCCTCTACTAGATAAAAGATTTTGTGCACGTAGCTGTACGTGCACGGTATTTTTTGAATAGTTTTCACATAATAAGATTAATTAATTGTATTTCTAGATTAGATGTTAAACAAGCCATCCATGTCTAGACGATGGGAAGCATATATCTATTTGTATCGAGGCCTAGGATACCTAAAACAATATGAAGTAGTTGCCCTAATTTAGATTATAGAATGCGAGGGAATTTGTGAGAAAACATTCTTTTGTACGAACAAGTGGAGGAACCTCTCCTTGCTGATAAGAAATTAACTGTTCTTAGTATTTTTTTCATTTTAACTGGTTTTTGATTTGGTAACCAGTACGAGAGCCCAGTTTTCTTAAAGTCAATTTATTAATGGAATGACGACTTTATCGTGAAGAGATAAGAAAATGAAAGGTGTACCACATGCAGTGCGGATTTTGAAATAATGCCTAGCCCAAATGATAGCGGAGTCGAGGTAAAAAAAACAAAGGCTCAAAAATTGTCAGGTCTTGTCTTTGAAATTGATCACCAATTACTACAAGATAATTTTGAGACAGCTCATTGAATAAGCACGCACTTGTTGACGAAAGAACACATTTTCTCTCAACCCCCTCTCCTCATTCCTCATATAAGGTAACAGCTTATGAAACCCTGCGTTTTTTCCCTTTATTATCCCATTATACTTTCTTTTTTTTGTTTTGTTAATAGTGGATGTCCAGGCCGGCCAGCTTACATGTACCTTAACTAATTTTTTAAAATTAACAATCATATAAGTATTTAATAACTTAAATCTGATAGTTAAGTTAAGTTCGTTAATGATTGTATCTCATTATACTTACTGATACAGATTATATATTTACTGGTGTCCCTAAGTTCTGTAATGTCCAAGCAGGAGCTCAATTATTTAGGACTGGAGGTTTCATCTCCGAAATCCAAAAATAGCGAAGCCTTTTGTTTTCTCTTGCATGTTTCGCTTTCAATCCTAGACTTTCTAGACATAGCGCCATACATAAGCTAATACTAGTAAGGTTTTCATCTCGTGAGACCTTACCTCATGACCGGGCCCTCCTACTTCTGCAGAATCCAATCGCGTCTTAATTTGGAGCATTATAATTTTCATTTTGCAATATCTTTTCTATTCAAAACATGACAATTTCATTTTATTCAAGCATGAAAATATAGACTGCCATGAATAACAAGCTGGCACTGACAACGAAATGAAACCAAATAATCAAACAAGTTGAAAAGGAAGTTCGAATCTAAGCAACATGTTATAAAATATTGGATATAATGAGCAGATCTTTTCATCTTTTCTTATGCAAGAGGAGATTGTTCTGTATCAAAAATTTTACATCTGAAAAAAGTCTTACATGTAAGATATTCTTTAATTTTAAATATATATATTAGCCACACAAAAAGAGGAATGTTACGAGTTCGCAGGTCACCTTCTAAATTGGAAGCCATGATAGGAGACAGAGTAACTTAGGTGCATTAAGTCTTCATTCGGCTAGAACCACTTAGCACATGAAGCCACATCCAGCATAGTTAATTCGTCATCAATATCAGGGCTCACCGTGGTTCAATTGTACCATCTAATGTAACTCATAAATGGTAACTCTTTGAATTAAGCTAATTTTCCAAGTTATAGAGATTAATTATTTAATATATGTATTATATGTAGTGGTGCATCCGACTACTAGGTTGTGATATGAATGCATAGTTTTGAAACCCGACTCGGTGGTCGACCCGGTTTAATGATCGGGTCACGGGTCAGATGGGTCAGGCCAAAAAAATAACTTATTATGGTAAATTTGTTACCCATCTTCTTCACTCTACCAATAATATTACTCATCTTCTTCACTCTACCAGGTAAGTTATTTTGTTATGAAATGTCTCTTCATTTCCTTCACTCTATTTATCTTCTTCTTTTTACTTCTTTTTTTTTAACAGATCTACTAAAATCCTTCCTTTATTTATCCTCTCTTTGCCTGCATTTCCTCCTTTTTTTCTTAGGGTTGCTTTTAAACCGTAATTTTTCTTGGTTTTGTCGTGTATTCTTCTCCTAATAGATTATTAGGTTAATGGGTCTCCCTCATCGATTACTCTTTGGCTCTTCTATCTATCAGTTCGAATGATAGGATAGCTTTAATTGAAATGGTAATTTAATCTCTCCTATCAATTTTGATATATCGTATTGTTTAGCATCAAGGTTTTTGGAATAGCTCGATATTTCATAAGTAATTGTTGGAAATTCTTAATGGAATGGTAAGTTTGTGTTTGCGGCTATTGAATATTGTTATTTATAGTAATTGTTAATGGAATGGAATTGTAAGTTTCTTTTTTTTTAATTAGGTTTTCTCTCTGTCTGCAATTCTGGATCGTTAGTCGTTTCATGTTTGTGTATATATATAATAAAAGAGGTCGAGTCTCAGTCAGGTTTACAGGGTCGCCCGGGTTCCGGGTCGACCGGGTTTCGCCGGACCAACTCCCCGACAGGTTTTTACTTAGACCCGGATTGGTCCCAGACCCGGGGTGACCGGGTCCTGGGTCGACCCGCCGGGCTGGTCCGGATTTCAAAACTATGTATAAATGGACACAAATTAGGCTCAATATCATCTCCAAATCAAGCTGGATAGAAATGGATTATTTTCAAGGATGAGATTGGATGGTTTTCAGGGAAGAGATTTTTGGATTTTATCAAATTAAAGGGAAAGAATCATGATGTGTGCTCCCTCTTTTCACCTATAAATAGTGGGGTTTGTAGTGAGATGAAAGTTACAAATGGTTTTGTAGGTTGAGTTGAGAAAGTCTCCTCTTCCATTAAGAAGTATAGACCAAGTCACGTCAAAAATGATAACTGAGAGAAGTTTCAAGAGTTTGTGGCATCAAAAGAATTTAGAAGGCAATCATGATTTAGGTCGCAAAACCAAACAAAGAAACACATCAGCTAGAAAAATGAGGTTAGGTCATACTGCTTCAACTCTAGAAACACAACAGTTGAGCTCAAGCCATTCGATGCTAAAATTTGAGTCGAGGGTCTTAGAACACGTCAAGAAATGAGTAGCCAATTAGAAGAAGAAATAATAGCTAGATTAAAAGAAGAAGAAGAAGAAGAAGAAGGTAGGTAAAATTGTCTGAAAATGATGGAATATATATCTTCATAGTATCCTCCTCATTCTGGTCCTTTTTTGCTCAGGATCCCCCCCTCCACCTCCACCTCTATATGTATAGCAATGTATTTATTATTGTAAAATTAATATTGTAATCAATATTGAATTAATAAAATCTTGATGTTCAATAAGTTGATAGTGTTTGGTTTTATTGTGATTTTTGGGAGAAAATGATGGAATATATTTCTTCACATTATCCTCCTCATTTTGGTCTTTTTGCCTCAGGATTTCCCCCTCCTCTGCCTCTATCTTCATCTATGTAGTAATGTATTTATTGTTATAAAATTAATATTATAATAAATATTGAATTAATGAAATTTTGATGTTCAATAAATTGATAGTGTTTGGTTTTATTATGAATTTTTTTTATTGTCATTTGAATGAACAACTACATAACTAAAAAAAGATAAAAAAAACAAATAACATTAATTTTTTTATTGAATCATCGACAGATAAAAAAATTTGTTGGTGATTTTATCAGCAAAAGAGGCACTGTCTCATTAAATATTATAGAATGCTTAAAAAGTTTTAGACTCTTTGATAGATTTAGTGATGACAAGTCAGTCACCAATTTTTTTTATCTAATCCATCGGCAATGTATGAACAATATAGCAACGAAATATTTGAATGGTTGACAAAATCTTGTTGGTGCATTTTATTTATTTGATGCTAATATTTCTCCGGCCTTTACATTGATAATTTAAAATACCGATAGAATTTTCGACAGATAGTAAATTCTTAACAAAACTTTGACGGGCGATGTGTGTTTGTCGATAACTATCAACCATTTACATTGTGTTTACCTGCACGGAATATTTTGTTGGTGTTTTCTAATTTTCTAGTGATAATTTTTCATTCTACTTTTTAAAATACGTTGACAACTGCATCTAAGCATATATTTTATGAAAAAAATAAAAATAAAAATTTAGCCACGCGATGCAGCGCCAGTCCACAATTAGTCCTGATTAAAGCTATTGGTCAAGATCAGTTTCATTCGCAACAAAGTAATTTGACATTGCAAACCTCCAGGCTTCAATTTTGAGAGGAAATATTAGAAGGCCGGGTAGCTAAAAGCTACGGAAAGGAAAAGGGAAAGGAAAACGAACAAAATGCCACATTATATCGAAGCCTGCATGAATTAGCGTAACCCCAAAACCAGTATTTACCATATTTTTCAATAGAGTTTGACCGCAATGAGAATATGGTGATCAACAGAAATGGATTCACAGCATTCCAGACATTATGTCCTGGAGGTGGATTCTTATAACAAATAAGAGGCATTAAATTTCAAGGTGTGAGAGTAACAATTTCAAGTTTTCAATGGTTTTGTCGCAATACCATGGATTACTGGACCAAGAAATAAAGATATCGTCCATGATCTCTGTCTCAAACAATCTCGGCATTCATTTTGTGGTGGGTTGCCATTATGCATCTCGTGAAATTAATGAGAGGCATGCATATATAACAAGCTATATATATATAGGAAATTAAATATCTTTTCTATATCTCTAGTAATAATAAAAAAAACTCATGTCTATATAACTAATTGCTATAATTCCATGAAAAATCAATTGCGCTAATTTATTAATTTTTTCCACCAAACACCCGCACCTAGCTAGCTAGAAGAAATCAAAATATCCTATCGCTACATATAAAAATAAAACATTTCACGAAGAACTAGCCATCAGTTTTCTTCCTAGAGTACAAAGGCATTTCATTCACAGGGACCATGATATTAGAATATCCTTGCATCGATAAGCCGTCGTGGGGACTGATAATTGACTGTGCATGGTTAGGTTATTAAATGGAAGTTTCGAACATTTACACGTATATGTTGCACCCCACGTGGACGATGCCAACATAGAAATGAATGGAAGTTTCCCCAGCGCATCAAATGAATATGATTCCACAAAGGACTTGGTGAGATTTGTGGAATATATATATATATAGCATGTGATGGTAAGATGATCATTGACGAGAGAAAGAGAAAGGATGCCATTCTTTTGTTGGGTCACCTTGTCTGGGAGGTGCCATATCTCTTTAATATCGGTACCACTTAACCAAGTTTTAGTCCACATATATAAAAAAGTCTTTCTTCATTTGATTGGAGAGAGAGAGAGGAGGGGGAAGTGGGAGCATATGTAGCCCTCGTGCCTTCCATGTCCATGTCCATGTCCATGTCCGATCTTCTATAATGAAACCCTAAGATTGTGATCTATCACTGTCAACTTCTTGTCTGTCGCATAGCAAATTGGTCCCTGGATCATACAAGCCGCACAGCTAGGCATTGAAAGCCATGCTCTGAAGGGATTGGAGAATGGTGTGATTCTTACAAGATCATAAATATGCTACGCTTCTTTTTATAATTAAATTAACGGTGCTCAGCCTTTGGGGGTTCACCTTGTACCATCAAATCATATCCCAACCACCACCCTAGTATCCTGTGACCAAATTTGAAGAGGTTATGCTTTTTTATAGTGTGGGTGCTTATTTTTCTCCGCAGGTTATGTTTATATTTAGGTGCAAATATAATTTTTTAATCGATTGATAGCTAAAAATGGGTGAGTAGATTTGATTAAAATAGTGATAATATTCATGTTAATTGAGAAAAAAAGATCAAGTAGCTGCTTAACCTCCAGGTTTGTTTATGTTGATTTTGTCTTGTTTGACCCTGGTTGTGAATTTGCTGGTAATTTTTTTTATTTGTTTTATTTTATGTTTAATAAAACATCAATCTCATTCATAAAAAATAAAAAGAAGAAAAAAAAATCCTTGAGCTTATCTTTTTTACTGTATATATTGCAGCTTAATCCAACAATTAATCATTTAAGTCAACCTACCTGTCAAAAAATATCAATTTTATTGTAGTTTGTGCTTATAGTCGAATGCTAATACTATTTATTAATGTGAACTACGCTAAATATCGTATTCTTTCTTGTTTTCTTTTGTTTGTAATATTCATCATGCAGCTTTCACAATAAATTGGTATGGGAGTCTTCTAGTGTAGATAAGAAGTTCCAATAACATAAATTTTAATCCTAATAAAGGGAAACTTTACTTGCTATTTTTTATGAATTTAATTTGTCTTATAATTATCATATAGGTCTTGTTTGTTTTTGTGTTTTAAAAGTATTTTTTAAAAAAAATTATTTTTTTTCTTTCTTTACTTCAAATTAATATTTTTTTGGTGTTTTTAGATCATTTTGATACGCTGATTTTAAATTATTTTTTAAAAATAAAAAAAATCTTGTTTTGATATATTTCTAACCGAAAAATACTTTAAAAAACAACCGCAACCACACTTTCAAACAGGCTTACATGAATATATTAAAATCATGTTGTAAATATAAACAAAACCAGCAAGGTGATACTTTATAGTGGGCATTCTTTATTTGATATGATATGAAAGAAAATTATCAAGTTGGTGAGCAAGACATGCTAGCATGGCCCCATTAGACGCATATGGAAAAAAAATGTGACATAAAGATTGAAATAGAATTACTAACCTTCTTGAAATTCATAATTACTTACTTTATTAAAGATCAATTATCTCCCTTAACATTCTCCAAAAAAAAAAAAAATTATTGATCTCTTTCAAAAGCTTCTTTATCCAACTTGTATAATGATAAGATTATGTAGTCGAATCATATGCTCGGCAGCTAGAATCTTGCTAGCTCCCACACCGATAGAACTATGGGTTGAGGCTCGAGATTAAAAGAAATAAAAAAAATTAAGTGCCTACTTGCTTAATTAATGGTTTAGTCTTGGTGGGCCAATATCATGGGCCAATAAAATAGAAGACATTTCTCATTGAGAAGAATGATTAGGTGATTGATTTGACACATATAATAAAGTTAATGACAATTACAAGTTTAGCTTGATACGTATTCCGTACGTGGCTCATGAAGAATTACTGAAACAAACATCCCTAACAAGTTGTCTGCATTGTGGAAACCTGCTCACAATTCTCACAACATGTTCGGGGTTGATTGCTATAAATTGCAGTTTTATTTTTATTTTTTTGCTTTTCTTATTATGATTTTCAGTCAGAAACATATATATTTTTTTCTTTTCGAGTTTTAGGAAATAAACAAAATTAACCAGTATTTTTTTTTATTTTCTTAAAACCATTTTGTTTGACTTTACAAAGTTTTTGACAATCATTTGCCCTGTTAGAATATTGCATCACATCTAAGGAATATCTTATTGATATTTAAACACTAATTTAATCAAAAATAAAATTATTGATGAAATCACGGATAAAACATTGTTGTCGAAAAACATATTATCTATGATTTATATATTGTCAATTATTCTATCGGTAATATAATCACGTTGGATTTACAAATAGAAATAGTGCATCAAACAAAAAAAATATCGGCATCCATTCCATTAGTAAACTCATCGGTGATTATAGCATATCACATACAGACTAAGTTGTTGGTAATTTTATTGGTGCTCCTATACATCTTACTAACTAAATTAAATCGACGAAGAATTACATTTAACAGTAGTAAGTCCTGTAGTTTTTTCTGACTCTCTGAAACTTTTCGATGGACATAGTTAGTCGGTAATTCCATCTATAATCCTTAAAACCAAAAAGGCAACGAGGTTGATTACGTGTACCAGTTAGTGTTGCCAACAGCTTCTCGAGGACATTTACTTTATCTCTCAAGTCGACCGTCTCAAACCTATGTTAGGCTGTCACAACACTAACTTGGGTTGTTTGAGTTTGAACATGTTCTCGTAACATCGTCTAGACAGCTGGAGATTGATGGCTCGATCCAGATTGTGAGGAACCAATGGTCGATACATTATGTCTTGTCCGCTTATCCTTAGGTATACCATTAGAGATACGTAAACCCAATTTTTATCGGGTCCTTGGATGATTTAGCCTCCAACCAAAAATCCAGATCGAGTTTTGGACGAGTCGAAGGATCATTCCTGTATATCTCCTGCAATCGAGTGTTATATGTATCATGAAAAAAAGAGTCATAAATTAAAAAAAAAACTGTAACTTGAGAAAAACAATTGTTAAAATTCAACTTATCACGAACTTCTGAGCTCAGATATTCACGAGTTGTTACAACCTTTTTCTGATGGTTCACAATTCGTATGTGGGTTTCAACATAAAGCTCCATCAATCTTGTATCGCTTCCAAGCACCATAGCCTGCAAAAGAAAGCTATTGTTAGTTAAAATTTTTCATATAATACAATAATTAAAAAAATTATCTAATAAACTTATATAATAATAAGAGCTCAGTTTGGTTTTCATTATGGATATCAACCAACCCTAAAACTATCATTTCTAAAAGAAGAATTGTATGCGTAATAAATTTATTGGCAATTATTGAAAAAAACAAAGATATCGTTAATATTGTGAAGTCTAATCTTTATATTAATTATGATCAAACCATGGTGGAGATCTGCTCTGATTTTTCTATCGGTGATATTATACCATTAGTATTTGAATAAAAAGACTCTATTATACTCGTTATGATATTGAAATTCAATCACATCTTCTAACTTCACATAATAATCAACTACAAACTCATTAGAAATTGATCTCTTAATACAAACTTCATTATTATAGGTTTTTCTATTCTAACCATACTCTTTAGTATGAAAGATATGTCCATTAATAAAATATCCGTTATAGGACTTGACCTTTCTTTCAGGATCAAAACATTATAAATTCAAACAACCAGTAGCATTCCCTCATATTTGATAAACCTGATACATGATTGCAACCATTAATTATTAAAGAGAAAGGTATCATAGAAATCAAGATAAACTATAAATTCTCTAGTGGAATCATTATTTTGTCGTGTCTCAGTAGACTTCGTGGTGATGACTCCTTTGAAATCGAGAGGGGAAATGTGTCGTAGAAAATTAAGAGTCGTAATCTAGTAATTAAAAAAAAATAAAGTTTTTACAAGTTAATACTGATTTTAGAGGGAATCATGCTCATGAAATTAAATATTAACTAAAAAAAACTTTACATCAATAAATTAAATAATTTTTACATATTCAGTTTTTATTATTATTATTTTATGAAGATATAATTATTACTAACACCACAAATATAAGTCAACAAAGATTATTGACATATACATCATTAAACACATAAATAACAAAAATATTCATCATTCGTTTTTGTGGTTTGAAATTGACTTGGGGTAAAAATTAGAAAAAGTGGCTGGAAAGTTGACTGAACCGCGTGTCGAGAATGTGTATCACGCGCGGGATAATTGGGTTGCTGGATTGTGGAACGCGTGTTTCTAATGCGGCAATATTAACACCTGCAAAACAATAGAAAACGTGATTGAAGGGGAAAAAAAACTGATCTAACCCCTTTACTCCTCCTTCGCTAAGACTTTCCAGCCAATGATTTGGGTATGAGCGGGGGCTTGTCCAGAAACGAAACCCACGACGGTTGAGGGATGTTGTGTTGGGTCTGTTTTTTGGGTTTTGTTGATGTTGAATCGGGAGGATAGATCGGGGAAGATGTGAGGGCTGCTGGTTCGGCTCACTGTATAAGACTACTGGGTCATCGGTTGGAGGAGATGGGTGAAGGTTGATTTTTTTTACAGTGTCTCACTAATTTGGGTTGTTGGAGGAGGCAATAAGGGTGGTTGTTGAAGATGGTTGCTCAAAGCTGCTGTGAGAGGTGGAGACACTGTAATTGGGAGATGGTGGCAGATTCGGGCTAATAAAGGAGACCGGATTTGGTTATTGGTGATGGGGTTGAAGGATGGTTGGTTTACTGGAAGTGGCTATAAAGATGGTCGGGGAACTGGATTTTTCGAGTGTTCTTTCTCTGGTTCTGTATGCCCTGTGCTAGTCTCCTTTTTCTTTTTTAATCGCCCCTTTGGAATCAGAGGCAGCGGAAGTTTTGGAATTTGGATGCTGGAAATTTGGGAGCTATGGGATTGAGGAGCTGAAAACATGCTTTGGTTTTATTGTTGAGACTGCTTGATTGAAAGATCTGAAATTAATTGCTGGATTGCTTGATTTGAATGGATTCTAGACTAAATTGAATTAATTTGGATAAAATTGACATATTTTTAAGATTTTTTTTGTAACTTTTAAAACATGTACAAAAATAAGGGTGAAAAATTGGTCTTCAACATTTCTATGGGTCTATGTGATCATTTGTCTCAAGAACAAAAATATGAATCCTTCTCCATGTCTATATGACCACTTATCTTCAAAAGAGATAGGAGATTATTTTCAATGACCATTTGCCTCCATAAAAAGATGAGGAATCCTTCTTCAGTCTCTATGACTACTCAGGCATCATTTTCATCTAAAATGCTTACATGAACTAAGAGCCACCATGGCTAATCAGATCAGTATAGCACCATTTTTTCACCAATGATATAGTCTTCTCTCCGTGAAAAAATTTCAGGGCCTGGGTGTATAGATACACCCAGTTAGATAAAAGCATGAATGCCATAACACATCCAAAGAGTTTCTAGGCAGAAAAACCAGCTAAATGCCATGAAAGTTTGATAAAACCATTGGAAGAAAGGTCAAATCAGGCTAGTCCATACAATTTCTAGCCAGATACCCACTTTCTAATTCCTCATTTTATTTTATTTTTTATATATAAATATTGATTCAAGTATTGAAGAATTTCAGGACTAGTCAAAACCTATTAACTTAGCAATGAAAATTCTAATTTATACATAAAGTTTTTCCACCTATGGTTCGTAAATTATGAATCAAAACATGACAAAAAAAATGCGAAAGGAGAGTTTAGATGGGGCCTTCAATTGCTTTAGAAAGAGCCCTCAAGTTTAAGGCTCCCCATCTATGATGGGGTCATGCAGATTTGATTTCTCGTACAAACAGATCTCTTCCGTGGGCATAGAGGAAACGCGTTTCAATAAAGAGGTGGGAAGTGGGCAGGGAGATCTTGGTGTCTGATACGGTGCGGGATCACTGAGAGTGCTAGGAGCCAGCCATATCTGGGATGCCGAGAAAGACTCATCACCTCAGAAAGTCTATCTGTCTGATCAATTACTTGGAGAGCAGAAAGTGAAGGCATTAGATGAACAGGACCCCAAATAGGCAATGGTGGGCTTTCTCAAGTTGCCATGATGAGATATGAACAAAAAAAAAAAAAATAGTTTGCACATCCGAGGAAATTGGTAGGATTGAAAATAGTGCTCCACTTATTTGTAGATCCTCCCCTCGTTTGGGGCTTTGGTAAGTTGATAAAAGTGCTTTTTGTTCGTAAAGTTTAAGCATATATTCTGACGATTAAATTACTTACAATATTTGGGGTTAAATATTGTACAACCACATTGTTCATCCCTTTATATATATATATATATAAGTTTCACTATAGATTTAATAAGGAGAAAATGTGTGAGGGAATGACATGGTATCCCGTCGCATTTTATTGTAGACAGTATTGTTTATTGTTTTTATTTATTTATTAATTCATATAGTTCTTGATTTATTTGATTACGTGTATATATAATTTTTTTAATTTTCATTTAAATCTTTTTAAAATACATAAACATGTTAAAAAATTAATATATAAATTTTTTTATATATAAAAAAATTAATCCACAGCCTAACGCAGAAAAATATATATTAATTAATACATACTCCATGTAAAGGGCAAAAAAAGGGTGCTTGATGTAGCTATGGTAGACTTTAGGTGTCCTGAAACAGGAACAATTAATCTATGTGCTGGTCTAAACTATGTGGGGGCAGTGATGAACAAAAGGTAAAATTCTACTCCTTGCGAGTTTTTTTTTTTTACAGATGGTCGATCATGTGCTTGTATTCCATGAAAATGAAATGGTTCTTCGTAAGAGAAACGACATGCACTTTCAAATTATTTGAAATATTTTTTAATATACCATGATATAATTATGGTAACAGTTACAGTTTCACTTGAAAATATATCAAAATAATATTATTTTTTAATTAAATTTTATTTTTAATACCTACATGTTAAAATTATCTAAAAACACTCAAAAACATTATATATATATATATAATAAAAGATGAATTAGTGTTTGAATTAATCTTTCTTATATTACAAATATATATAAAAAAAAAATGATGAATTATTAAACATGTGCATTGTACAGCACAAACACACATGCACTCTCTTTGGTCATAAAGAGAACTAGAGAAGGCCTTTTTTTTATTATTTTTAAAGAAAAAGAGAAGGATATAAAAACCAGAATTTCTACACACATATATATATATATACACACACATTATAATAAATAGAAATTGAGAATGATTTCAGTCACGATCGGAGAATATTGATCTCCCGAAGAATGTCATGCGCAAGAAAGGGCAGCAATCATCGACTGCTATATGTGTGGACCGTTATAAC
>Ga0325414_1004664_pt1 | contig 14382 bp, 6 predicted proteins | sample PopdelMetagenome_8_FD_206183 | JGI IMG/M metagenome (GOLD analysis project Ga0325414, IMG submission 206183) | Populus deltoides microbial communities from Bellville, Georgia, United States - Leaf-PdKOR-R3 | ecosystem: Host-associated > Plants > Phyllosphere > Phylloplane/Leaf | place: USA...
CTTAGGTAGGGCGTATTTGGGGTGCTAATACCTTCCCTTTACGCAACCAGTCCCCGTACCCGATCTCTAAGACCAGTTAGGGTTCCTAGTGACCAAAATACTAGGTGGCGACTCCCACACCATTTTTCACTGCTAAGAGACAAAGAATTCCTTGTCTCCCCATATTGACCACACATATACACCCCCCATCACACATTTGAGGGTGGACGATCGCCACGACGTCGCGCATGTGCGACACACTTTTCATCGATACTTTGAAATCTAGGGTATTTGGCTGAAGGGTTATGTCATCCGCGCTGTTCAAAACTTGCGGATGCATCTAAGGTTGATGTGTGCAATGGACGTGGTAACTATTTTTTAATACTATTTATATTTAGTAAATTATTAAATCATCCCTTAGTTTATGTAATAATAACAAGAAAACAAATAATCTCGACAATAAGTTAAGGGGTTTTTATTTTCAAGAATAATTTTGTTATTTTATTGTTTTTTTTTTAAAGTTAGAAGATCAGACAATCCCTGGATGTGAGTCATTTTTTTTTTAGGGATAATTTAGATTTTTTACTCTTAAAAAATAATATAGCTGATTTAACCACGATAAATTTAGTGATGCCAAATGAACCTAATTAAAAGATGAATTTGCCCCCCTAATTAATGCTTCATTGGCTTATACTGTGGAGAACAAAAATATCAACATTTTGTAGCAATTCATGATACATTGAATTTTGTTTCAGAATGAATCACCGATGCCTCTTATACAAAGAAAAAAAGATAGATCAAATATATTATTATATAATAAATAAATCATTTCCTTGAATTGTTTTAAAAAATCTTGTGATTTTTATAATTTTAAAAAAGTTAATACACATTTCAACAATTACAACTACATCCAATTTCTAAGCTAAAAATGATTTGCTTATGATGAGATCTCTAATAATATTCTTCTTTTAAAAAGTTAAAAGATTTAAAATTAAAACGTTTATGCAACTTTCAAATCAACTGATATTGCACATTGGACAAATGATTACCAAGAAAGTCAAATCATTGCATTTGTTTCTATTTGTCAAAGATCAGAAATAATCACATCTTCGATTAACTTTTTGACCATGGAATAGCTTGCCAACCATAAGCGTGGCAATCACTACACCTATAAAAAAGATCATAGCTAGCCCTCCAACATTCATCTGTTTCTCAACCTGTTAAAAAACCTGATTAGTGCTCTTGAAATCCATTTCTAGCATCAATGGCGGAGCTCATAAAAAAACCCCTAACACGCACAGACCTAGAATACCGTCTAGCTTATCGAACCCAGAATCTTTGGGCCTTTCCACTATTGTCCGAGGGCCGAACTTCAATACGTTTTCATGCACGAGATGCTCTTGGGAAAGTTTGGAATCTTAAGCTTTCTACTCGGACTCAGGGCCATCCAAAACCAGCCATCACTGGAGAGTGGTTGTCACTTGTGAAAGAGAAGGGCCTTAGAGTCGGAGACAGGATCGTTCTGACTAGGGAAGTAGATGAAGATGATATAGTGAGCTACGAAATCAGAACTGAACGCAAGATATTCAATGTTTGGGTCCCTGTCAAAGAGGGGACTTATCTTTGCCTATTGGTAAAATATATGCTTGGAGTATGCGGGTTACCAGGGGCGGAACCAGAAAAAAAAATTAAGAGAGGTTAAGATTTCGTTTTAGCAGCTCCCCACCCCGCGTGTTAGTGACTGTTTTTCTAGCAAGGTGTTCTTAATAGTGTGCTAGGTGTTTTTAATTCTCCTGTGTTGTGTGATTTACATATTATGTTTTTGTTCCTTGTATTTGCTTTTTTATGCAGCGTACCCTCTCATACGGATTAATCCTTTCTAGCTCATGGCTCCATGGGTAGCAAGAGAGGAGTGTAGAGGCTGCTAGCTAGCTTTTTATACATGTATGGAGCTTTCATTTTGACAGTAGTACTGGTGTGTTATATATTTGATGTATCTTCAACTTCTCAATCTAAGCCTCGTTTATTTTATTATGAATTTGGTCCTTACCAAGACCAGATGAAAATACTTTATGTCTGACACTTGACTGCCGCGAAATTATCCTTAAAACACCCAAAGTACCATATTCTGACCTTGTGATATCATTTCAATCAGTATTGAAGACAAATTCAAAACGATTAAGCTTTAAAAACCTTCTTGTGGCGGGCAAACAGGGCAAGAGAATTGGGGTGGTTATACTATTGGAAATTTTAATGTTAGGCTGAGCTAGCTGCCAAAAAAGGCAAGCATCAAGGTCAAAATGTGAAGATCCACACCCCAACATTCGCAGGCTGTCTAGACTCTTGCATTTAGCCTTCCATCGATCGTTCGCATATTGCTAGATTGAAGACATAAAATGCAGATAGCAAGACACTGTCAGTGATCTTGGAAACAAATTGTGAATCTCATAAAGTTTGACAAGGATAACCTGAAATTAAGGTCGTCGCCAAAAAGAATGTCACATGATGGCCAAACGGGCAACCGATTTGTCACGTACGGACATGAGATTTAAAGAGATAAGAGATTGAAGAGTTTGCAAGCTTATCTTCTCATGATAGAGTGATTGTCGCTCGTTTACATCTAACTTTTCTTAATTGTCGCGGGACAATGGGCCTTCTATATTGTATTCAGAAAGTTCAAAGAAAAGAAAAGCAAAGGTAATTTCTTAATTGTCGAGTTAACACATTATGCTCACAAACTTACGAAACCGATTAAGTTCTCATGGTGGGTGAAGATTTTTTTTTATTTTTTTTTTGCTCTCTCTCTAATTTTCTCTTCGAATACGGGGGGATTTTCGCACGATATCCATAGTATAATCTAGCACACACCACATTTCGGACAGGGATTTGAAGCTGCCAACTTAATTTAATTGCTCTATTAATTAATTTCTTGGACGATATGATGATTACATCTAAACGATAAAGAGGATAATTTTTTAAAAAAGAAAAGGACGTTGATGAATTCTCTTTAGATCTGATCCAATCAACAAAGGTGGTCGGTCGCCAGCTGGATATAGGCCTTGGTCGCAAGTAAGCGAGCGCATGGGATTAAGAGAGAAAAGGATACAAGTGTGTTTGTAAACTTATCTTGTGATATTAGGGTGATTGTCGCTCGTTTACAGGTAACTTCTCTTAATTGTCGAGCGACGATGGCCTTCTATATTATTGTATTCAGAAATAATCGATTACATAATTAGCTCACCACTGTATTATGGTTCGACAAATAATACATAGACATAGACAAGTCACATCTTATTAAAATGATAGTTTTTATTTTAAATTAAATTTTTTTGTGATTTTTTTTTGTTTTAAATTAGTTTTTTAGCGCTTCTTCATCGTTTTGATGTGCTAATATCAGAAATTATTTTTTAAAATATATAATAAAATATTATTTTAATTTATTTAAAAATTAACTTTTATCACACTCTTAAACTTCCTCAAAGTCTATTCAATTAATCTTATAGATAAGGCTTTTATATTACCATTAAATAACTATTTCAAAAAAAAAGGTTTAAATTATTAGATGAACTTTAGTAAATGACTTTATATTACTATCTAATAAAAGTTTTTAAAAATTTAAATTTACATAGACCAATATCTTATGCTAATTTTTTTTTAATTTCAAACAATAGCATTTGGAATATATTATCTCTCAATTAAGAAAGAAAGAAAGCAAAAGAAAAAGAAAAACCGGGTCTTATGATGGCGTCTACTTTAAGCTTAGAACCCGTTTGGCTCTGCGGCTGCGGCTGCATTTTATTTAAAACGCAGTTTGCAGCCGTTTGGTTAAGGAAAAAATCGATATACTATTTATTGGGCCCCACTTAATTTCTGCGTTAGAAACGCGGTAAAAGAAAAACAGGGAATTTTTACTTTTTTTTCACTGTTCATGTTAATTGCATTTTTCAATGAACAGTGCAATTAACATGAACAGTGTATAGTGTACACTATTCACTTGCCTACGTGAACTCTTTTTTTTTTTTGAAGTAGTGTGTTAATTTTTTTAACATTTATTTTAAAAAAAAACTAGTTTAGAATGAATTTTATACCTGATAATATTTTATCTAATTTTATTATATGCTAAAAATATTATGAAAATTGTAGTTTTTGTCGGATGTATTTCGTACGTAATGGAATTATAAAAGGTTTCATGGAATAATAAAAAATATTTTATATAAAGTATGATTTATTTCATGATATAATAGCAATAGTTAAATCCACAATATTTAAATTAAAAATCATCAATATTAATATATATTTTTTAAATTATTTTATAACCTCATTTTTAAAAACATTATTAATCAAACACATTAAACTACTTTTTCTTCAACCTCAATTTTAACCACAGTTTTAACTAAACACCTATTTTTTCAAACCAACCTCAACTAAAAGTACTTTTTATAAAACAATTTTTTTCAAATCACAACCATAACAGCTACCGCAATACCAAACACACTGTATGTGTGTTTTTTTTTTGGGGGGGCCGCGGCGAAAATGGCCTTGTAGATTGTATTCATGATCCAAATCGTTTCACAGGTTGGTTGCAAAGTTGAGAAGTTCAAAGCAAAATATCACTAGTCTTTTCAGTTTGATCAGATTTTGTCCTGATATTCGAAATGGATATCAGACCATCTCACTCGAAAGTTTGTGTAATGTAAGCGCACCATTATATACCTCAAAAAAATAAAATCATAACTCAATTTTTAACCATTTACTTTTCAAATAAAAATAGAATTTTTTTAAAAAAATATGCATTTTCAGTAAATTTAATCAATTCTAATCATTTTATTATTTATGTCACTTTTATTGATTTTATGTGTTAAATTAAGTTAGAAAAAAATCTTTAAAAATGCAAAAAATAAAAAATAAAGATTAAAACAATAAAAAAAATATATAGTTTGGGAGCGAAGTTGAACCAATAATTAAGTTTTACATATCAAAAATCAAGTTTGGAAAGTTTAGTTATATCCAAGAATGATTTAGACTCTAATTATTCACTTCTTAAGGCGGTGATAATTAGAAATTACCAATGGAGTGAGAATTCTAGCGCGTTGACAATTAATACTTTTTTTTTTATCGTGGTGCACTTTCCCAACGGAATCACCAACGAAATGAGAATTCTAATGCGCTAGTAATTAATGCTTTTTTTTTTACTGTTGACTATTTACTCTTTTACCAACGGAATCACCGACAAAATAGAAAGCTGTCGGTAATATTTGGAGGCCTTTTAGAAAAAAAAATTTGTGAATTGAAAATTTTACTTTGCCTTCACATACGGAATCACCAATGAAAATTTTAAAGATATTAATATTTCATATTCCGTCAGGCTTCAGTAAAACCTAATACAAAAAACCACGGACACAACAGACGAGGTTTCATCTTCTTCATTCTTCTTCTTTCATCCTCTCTCTTTTTCTCTCTTCTTCTTCATTTTCTTATTTTTGTTCACAACCCGAGCTGAAAATCAAGCATCATCTTCTCTTCTCATCCTAAGGTATGTTGTCATTCTTCATTTTTCTAATTTTTTCTATTTTCTAGCTTTTTTAACAATCCCTTTTCATTTATATTGTGATGTCGTGGTTGTCGAGGGGGTGCCGTGATGTCGGGGCGACGACGAGGTTTATTGTGTCTCCTGAGGAGATGTGTGTTGTTTGGAAGGTTATTGGATTTTATCATAAAATTATGATTGAAGTTCAGGAGTTGCCACCTTATATTATGGTTGTTAGGAACTTATGGTTTGCAAGAGTCTGGGTAAGGGTGTGAATCCCGAGAAAAAAATCAAAGCTTGATTAAATTAAAGAAAATAAACTAAACTAAAACGAAGTGGGGGCAAAATGAATACACTTAAAGAAAATAGGGCCTAAATGCAAATAAGAAAAATTATAGAGCATAAATACTCCTCTTCTCACCAAAAACAGATCGGCAGCTAATGTAAAGAAAGAAAAGATGGAGTTTTTATATTCATTTTTACAAATCAAGAGAGGAACACCAAAATTTCAAAAACTCATCCAAGATTAAAGGTTATAGGTAGAATAAACACTGGTGGGAAAGGGATTAACAAGAAAAATTGAACAAGAAGAGAATAGGGAAGGGTCGGCTGTCATTAGAAATAAAAGGAGGGATCAAAACCTTGATTCGTACCAGGTAAGGTATTCTAAACCTGCTCTTATAAGTCATTTCAAGTCGATTATGAATTGATGTCTAGATGTTAATTTATAGATTTGAGTTCTTAGACTTGAATTGAGGAAAAATTATAAGTTGCTAGATTAAAGAACTTCATGTGTTGTGTGTAAATGGTAAGGTTGACAAATCTGGACAGTTCGTCTCTTGACTTTCAGAGAGATTTCGAGTAGAAGAATGAAGGAATTAGGATCAGGTTCCTCATAGAAATTGTATTTTTGGATGTTGGCTAACTAATAAAATTGGTCTTGCTCAATTTGGAGTTATAGAACTCCAGCTATGAGTCACCAACCGAGACTGGGTCATGACAGACCCTATAGGGTAGTAGGTCTGGTTCATTAAGAAATTTTAACTGTCTTAGAGGCAGAACTAGGTTCTCATTCTTTAGAAAACTTGCAGCCTCATGTCTTAACTTTCCAACAAGACTAATCTCGTTTGAATCGGAGTTCTATAACTCTAGATATAGTTAAAATCTGAGGAGAGGTCGGAGAGTAACAGTTCAATGTCTAGACAGTAATAGTTGGACAATAACAGTTCAATGTCTAGACAGTAACAGTTAAAAAACGAGACAGTAATAGTTGGACAGTAACAGTTCAATGTCTAGACAATGACAGTTCGGGATTTAAACAGAAACATTTCAAATATATATATATATATATATATATATATATATATATATATATATATATAAAGGGAATGATAACTGTGGTTCGACAAAGAATGACAATATTAATGGGTGAAATGAGAAAAAACATAAAATATTAAGAAATGACTGAAAGAAATACTTATTGGTTGTTGATATGGTTATAATAAAACATATCCTTGAATGAGAAAAAATTATGAGATAAACCTGTGAATTGCAGGAGGGACCACAGGCGTGGTGCAACAGCAGCAGCAGGGGAGCACGAGTAGAGCTTCTATTGCAGGTAGGTGAATCGCACCTATACTTTCTAGTTAATTCAATGATTTAATTATATTACCAATGTGAAATGTAAATTACTGAACGTATGTGTATTCAAGGTGAAAAGTTGTTGTGTGAATTGTCAAATGATGAAATTATCACTGACAAAAGAAATATGAGAAGTGTGATTTGAGGCGTAAAATAGCATACATTTAGTGTATGTTAGGATCCCGGGTAAGGGGATCGCCACGATTGAACTAGCATACATTTAGTGTATGTTAGGATCCCGGGTTAGGTGATCACCGTGTATGGACTAGCATACATTTAGTGTATGTTAGGATCCCGGGTAAGGGGATCACCATGTGTTGTACATTTAGTGTATGTTAGGATCCCGAGTAAGGGGATTACCTTGCATTGACTCATATAGGGTGATGATGATGATACCAGTGAAATTGGTATCGATAATATGATAAGCAAAAATAATCATGTTTGATCTTATAAAGTCTGGAATGAAGGTTGATAGTGGCAGAGGGAACGATTATTAATAGTTGAATTAGGAAGAGATTCTAATAAAAACTAGAAGGGAGAAGCAAATGAAATATGAATGCATGTTACCCTGTTGAAATTGTTAGATATTCGTGTTGTTATATTTATTGTAATATTCACCCTTCAATAATATATATTTTGTTTCAGGATCATCGCATGCACGACAGGAGTAGATTCAAGCTTATGTTCCCTTCTTGTAATCTACGTTCTAGGAAGTATACCCTTGTATTTTGTAAATATAAAAATGTTTGTATAACTTAATTTGTATAATTATTTTTTAAAATTGATTGAATGAATTTAACCCTGTAGTTCGTATAATCATATTTTATTTCTATGTATTTATATTTATTTATTTTTATCCATCCATAATGATATTTTGTTATATAATGCATATCTTAAATATTGTGGTTGATAGGTGTGAGTATAAGTGTGGAATTGAAACCTATGATGATTGGGTCGGGAATTAAGTTATGAGATGAGAGCTATTAGAAGTGTAAACAGATTCCATGTCAATAACTTGGGACCTTCTGGTATAGGGGAGACTCAGTCGAAATTCCGGTAGATTTTAATACGAAGATATATATATATATATATATATATATATATATATATATATATACACAAAAAAAAATTAATTACTCTGTTTTTTGATTGATATGAGATTGTCATTTTATCCCGGAATAAGGGATGTTACAAAGGGACTAGTTGTGCAAGGGGAAGATAAGTCACCCCTAGTGCACCCTACCTAAGGTAAGCTGCATTGTTATTTGATTATTTTTCTAGGTCGGGTTTCTATTTGTTGGTCTCGTCTAAGGTTCAAGGTAGATATTTCTTCATGAGAGAGTCTCTACCTCATTGGGTTTAATCGTAACCGTTTTAAAGTCTGAATTTTATCATCGCATTTATTTTAAACCTTGTATCTTTATTATTTGATGGTGTATTGAATTCTATTATGTAATTTTATACCCCATAAATATTGTCGCACGTGTGCGGCGTCGCGACGAAATGTTCCACTTCAATCTAAATGTAACTATCTATCTGGCAAATATGGGGAGACAATAAGTTCTTGTCTTTTATCGGTGGAAAATAAAATGGGAGTCGCCACCTAATATTTTGGTCACTGGGAACCCTAGCTAGTCTCAGAGATCGGGTACGGGGACTGATTGCGTAAAGAAAATGTATTAGCACCCCAAATACGCCTTACCTAAGGTAAGCTGCATTGTTTGATTGTCTGATAAAAAGCTAAGGTGTTATTATATTTTTAATTTTTAGTCTGTCTATGGTTCAAGAAAAGTTCTTCTCAATAAGGAGGTCCTTGTCTTATCGGGTAAAAACCTAGTCGTTCTAACGTCTATATCAAAACAATATTTTTAATATCAGGAATACGTTTTACGTATAAATTCGTAATCCTAGATACTAAAAGAAGACAAAAATATTTTTTTAGAATTTTTTAAATATTGGCCTAGTTCTCATGGCTCTAACAAACTTGTTATTAAAGCCAAAGTGCATGCTAAAATCTTTTTAAAACTTTTTTGTGTTTTATGTATAAAAACAAAATGATTTTTTTTTTGTTTTGTTGTATGAAAATACGATGTAATGATTTTATTATTTTTGAGAGACTTGGCCGTATGCATAAAAACCAAAATATATTTTTTTGGTTTTATAAATTTTTTTGCAATGTTTTGACGAAAATCAGGTATTTTAATACTGAATTTGTATCTTTACGGTATAAAAATACAAACCAGTATTAAGCAATTTTGATAAAAAAAATATGCAGGAAAATCAACAAAAAAAAATTAAAGGATTTTTCAGAATTTTTAACATATATATATAATTAGGTGGGTTGAGCCGGCTTAGCTAATTGGGCCGGACTCAGCCCAAAAGAGTTGGGTCGATCTCGACCCAATAGTTCTCTCTTTTTTAGTCTGGGCCAGACTCGACCCAGACATCAAGGCTGGGCCAGAACCATCCTAGCCTACAAAAGACAAAAACATCAGGGCTGGGCCAGAACCAGCTTGGCCCAGAAATTAAAAAAACATATCAGTGCTGGGCCAAAACTAGCCTGGCCCAGCAAAAAACAAACGGGAAGGGGGGAATTACTTTTTCCCTCCCATCCTCCTGCATGCATAACGAATATCGTTCTGTATGCATGAGGACATTAAGCAGGAGAAGAAAGAAAAAAAGTGAGGGGTAAGAAGAGTTCATGGCGCGGAGGAGGCGGTGCCTTGCTGGTCTGACTGCTTCGCTGGCGGTGCTGCAGTGGAGGCCGGTGGCAATGTCGTGGCTCACGGAAGGCAACTCCAAGTCGTGGTGTTGTTGTTTCAAGCGGCGAAGAGAGAGGTTCTTTCTCTTACCCTCTCCTCCAGTGTTTCGTTTTTCTTTCTCTTGTTTCGTTTACCAGTGGTTTGTCCCTTTGTCCTCCCTTTTTTTTTAAAATTCCCTCCCCTGTTTCAAGCTTCCCCGTGTTCTTTCCTTCCTCTCTCTATATTTCGTTTCCTCTCTTTCTATTCTCTTCGTCCTCTCTCCCTTTCGGTTCTCTTTTTTTTTTCTTCCTATTGTGCTGGCGTTGGGTGGTATTTATAGGGCAAAGGGAGCGGGGGTGTCCCTATTGCTGCGCTTGGGGAGCAGGGCTTTACTGCCCTGCCACGGTGCTGGGTTGGTTGGCTAGTGTGCGTGGCTGGCAGGGCGCGGCTCCCCCGGTTTCTCATCATGAGGGTGCGTGGGGCTTAGGGTTTTGGCAAAGCACGCATCACGAAGGAGTAAATGAAGAAAGAAGAAGAAAAGAATAAAACCTTCTATCTTCCCCTGCTGCACGTCCAAGGAAAGAAGAAAGAGGAACAGTGTCGCTCAAAACAACATTGTTCTGCTCTATTTTTTTTTAACATGAAATGGCGTCGTTTTGGACAAAACGCGCCGTTTCATTTAAATATGGCGCCAGCACGTTCATTTCCAAATCAGTCCTTAATTTATCCTTTGTTCATTTAAGTCCTCAAATGTAGTTTTGATTTTAAAAATCAATTCAATTGCATCCCTACCAATTTCAATCACCGCCCCTATAGTTAGCTGCCTTTTTGACTTTAGTCCTTGGATTTGAATTTGTGTATTTTTGACACTCAATTGATTAATAACCTTTAAATTTCTTCAATTTAGTCCCTGATTCGATCAATTTCAGTCCCTATATTTACGCGCCCTTTCCAGTTTGGTCCTTGGTTTTGGATTTATATCATGAAGTTCCTAATTGGCCACCAAACTTCAATATTCATGCAATTAAGCCCCTGATTTGACCAAATCAACTCTTTAAAATTATATTTTGACTCCTGAACTTTAATTTCATCCAATTAAAGCTCAAATTGACCTAAAAATCAATTTTTTTCTATTAAACCCTCTATAAATTAAATTAAACCTTCAATAAAATCCAATTGAGTCTATAAACCTCTAATTTTGAACTTTTTCTCTTCAAATTGAATTTTCTTTTCCAACAGGGCTCTCATCATTCAAGTATATATTGTTGAAATTTCAATTTTTGTATTTTTGAACCTCCTTAATCAATTTGTTTTACCATTTTCTGAGCGCACGAGCCTCCTATTATTTTTATTATTTATTTTTTTTAATTTTATTCCGGCTTATATATTTATATATATTTTTTATTTTTTTATTTGTGTTGGGATCCAAAAATAGATTACAACAAATATTAAAGTCTACATCTAGATTCTAAAAAAAAAATTAGTAAAATATTTTTGATATTTTAATTAAATTCTAATAAATAATCATAAATTAATTACAATAAAATGCAGATAGCAAAATTCATCGATTGTTCGCATCTTGCAAAATTCAAGACATAAGTGCAGATAGCAAGAAACTTTCCGTGATCTTGGAAAAAATTTCATCGGTAAATTCTTTTTGTAGTGAGAAACGGTGCAGTGATCTAATTCTTTAATTAAAATTAGTATTAATCATTTATCATGTGACACAAGTACATTTAGCTACACTTCTGGAAAGTTTACACATCAAATCATATCATGACACATGTTGTCTGATAATTGACTAATACTAATTTTAATTAATGAGTGGACTGGTAATTAATTACATGGGATTTATTTCTTAAGATACTATGATATTTGATCAATGGTAGGTTGCTAGTAGGATTTTGGACCTTCTAAAATTATTGTCTAATTAATTTGTAATTTTTGCTTAAGCCAAATCTTCAAAATCTTAAATAATTTTTATAATTGTACAAGTTATGTTTATATATTTTTTAAATTTGAAGCAAGAGTTTTATTTGTTTTAAGTTCTTCCTACTTAAATTTTTTTATTATATTAAAAAATAATATAAATTATATTAAAGTGAGTGATTTTACTTGTATATGGATGCAAGAGAACTCTGTACGAAATTAAAAAAATATATATATATCACACCAACTCCCTAAAGAAAAGGCCGTGCGAGTTTGGTCGTTTATTTGAGGAGTCGAAAAATAAATGAAAAGATTAATGTTTAATCTCCTTGGACCCACTAATCATATTGAAAAATTAATAGAATCATTAAAGCAGTTTTTGTTATCTTATTTCAGCCACCACTCATGGGAGACAGGTACGTCAGCTGATTTCATAATCTGACGTCATGGATGATCTCATAATTTGACGTTTTATGCATGATTTCACCTTTCAATCATTTTTAATGTGAAATTAAGGAAATAATTAAATCGTTGGCAATTTGGAAAATCCTTCACAAAGAAAGGGTATTTGCATCGGCAAAGCTGCACGCTTCATGGGAGTATCCTATTTGCTTGAGGACTAAAAACACGACATTAATTAATACAGTAAAAACAATAATATTTTAAAACTAATTGAGAGTTTGAATTGGACCGTCATAATCTAAATTAATTTTAAAATAATTTAAATAATATTATTTTAAAAAATAAAATAAAAAAATTCATTTAATTTTATTCAAGTTTCACTAGTGAATTAAGTAATGAATTAATTTATCAGCCAATTAAATTTAGAAAGGTTAATATTCAAAATAGTTTTTAAATAAACCTAACTTGAGCTGGGCTATACTTTGAATCAGTATGTTACTTAATTAATTTGCTAAATCAAACCAAATTTAATATCAATACTTTCGTCTTGTTTACTCAATTTATGGGAAGTTTAATAACTGTGCTACAGCTGACTTTTGCTTACCAAAAGTGATCATATATCTGCCATGCTCTCCCAATAATTTTTTTTTTATAATCTGGATGTCCGGGCCAGTTTACGAGTACCATAACTAATCCCCAGGTTCACTGAACATCCTGCAAGCTCAATGAGCATGTAAAACACCGCGAGGATGACAAATATACCCAGTAAAACTTGAACCCTAATGTAGAAAAAAAAAACAAGTTACTTTCATCATTGAATCACAACCTCAAGTGCTCTCCCAATACTTAAAGGTGGTGGAAGTGGTTGGGTAATAATCTTTCTTGGACTCATAAGCTTTTCTAACCAATCTCATTAAATAAAAGCTTTTTATCTATACTCACCATTACATTGTATTAAACTTATTTAATTTAATTAAATAAAAAAATAAAATTGATAGAAATCAAACTCATGGGCATCTCATATGTTGACGGTCATAAAGGCATTTGAAAGATATTAGCTTTCAAGAATTAAGAAAATGATTAGTGGGTCCTTCCAAACGCTGCCAAGTCTTCCATAACCATAAGTCTGATGGGTGTTAACGATCCAGCATTAATTAATACTATCTTGTTCCATAAAGAGTGGCTTTTCCAACTTGAAATACTGAAAGAGAGAAAGTGAAATAAAAACTACATGTCGGTAACACATTCGAGTTGCGAATCCTTAAAATAAAAAACATGTTAGATTTTTTTATATATATAATTTTAATATTAATACTATCTTGTTCCATAAAGAGTGGCTTTTCCAACTTGAAATACTGAAAGAGAGAAAGTGAAATAAAAACTACATGTCGGTAACACATTCGAGTTGCGAATCCTTAAAATAAAAAACATGTTAGATTTTTTTATATATATAAATTTTAAAGGTTATCATGATGTCAGGATGTCAGATGAGATAATATTTATAAATAAATTTAGAAAAAAAATATATAGTAAAAATAACATTTTATAAGAAATGATTCATAGAGAGTGATGTTATTTTTTATTAAATATAACTAACTTTTTATTTTTATTTTTGAAATTAATATATATTTTAGGAATTTTATTTTCTTTAATTATAAGATGGTGATTCTTAATTTTTTTTTACATGAGCCAATGCATATTTTATAATCTCCAGTTCTTTTAATTATTAAGTAACGAACTCCACAATATATATGTTTCTCCTTCAATTTCAGAAAGTTCTAGTTGAAGTTATGGTGTCACAATGCTTAAAAACAATTGGGAAAAAAGACACCAAAATTACCCACAAAGATAGAATTACAAGCCAAAAAACTCATAATAGCATGCCCTTTTCTTATAAAAGAAAAAACGGAAATTAATACACGACATACCACCATGTACTGGTAAGTCTACACAAAACATTAGTACAGGAACCAGTGATTAATGGTGCAAGCAACTACAAAGGATACAAGGTACAAAGCAACTAGGCTAATTAACTCAATACCAAAATTACAACAACAAGACTTAAAATCAAGGAAGAAAGGGGCAACATTTCTTATAACACACCTTAAGTATTTCCATTTTTAGCCTGCAAAATCTTCAACTGGAATCCAGATGCCCATCGTC
>Ga0325414_1004665_pt1 | contig 14380 bp, 9 predicted proteins | sample PopdelMetagenome_8_FD_206183 | JGI IMG/M metagenome (GOLD analysis project Ga0325414, IMG submission 206183) | Populus deltoides microbial communities from Bellville, Georgia, United States - Leaf-PdKOR-R3 | ecosystem: Host-associated > Plants > Phyllosphere > Phylloplane/Leaf | place: USA...
ATACAAATTAGACCTTCCCACAGGATCACGCATCCATGATGTTTTCCATGTCAGTTTACTCAAGAAACATTGGGGAGATATAGCCAAAGACACTGTGGTCACCCTTCCTCCAATAACGACAGATGCTATGGTGTTACCAGAACCAGACGCAGTCCTAGATAGAAGGGTGATTCAGAAGGAAAAATACAGGCCAAGAACGGAGATATTGGTGCAGTGGAAGGGGGCTTGCCAGAAGATTCTTTGTGGGAAAATTTATGGCGATTTGCAAAAACTTATCCTTAATTCAGCCTTGCGGACAAGGAAAATTCAAGGGCTAGGGAATGATAAGAGCTGGGCACGTGAAGCACTTGCTGCTACTACATGGGGAGCATCTGCATACTATTATTATTATTATTATTTCATTGTTTTATGTTCTATTTATTTCATTGTTGTTTGAGTCAGTATTTGAATTAGTCAGTATTTGAATTGGTCAGAGGATAAGGGATTAGCCAGAGTATCCCTAGTCTTCAGCTTCCCACGTTTGTAGTTCCTATTATTAAGTTTATCGTTGTAGGGAATAGCCTATTTAGGCCACTGTTCCGAAGACAGAAGGCATGCAATCAATAAACAAGCACCTTTCTCTTTTATTTCTTTCCTTCTCTAAATTCTTCTTATCAATATGGTTTCATATAAATAAGTGAATATGAAGTACTTATCTACGCAAAAAATGATAACAGGTCCATTTACAAAGCCTATTTCAATATATGTTTTCAATAGGCATGTTAAGTCACTAGTATTACATAGATGTTGATGTATTAATGTAAAATATTTTTTTTCCAATAATGTTCATGAACATTTCTACTAATAATAATAATAATAATAATAATAATAATAATAATGTTATTGATGTCTAATTACATAAGTTACATGTTATACTTATATGCATGTTAAAAATAACAAATTATAAGAACTATATTGGAAAAATAAAAGATTGGCCTTCTCACACAGGCAATCAAATCTATTATATTATGATGAATAGAGATAAGATAATTTTAAGCTTGTTATTTGAGTAGCACAAGAGCGTGAAATTTATATATGATATGTCATCTGAATAAATAATTATATAAAAAGGTCAATGGAATTTGTGTCATAACTTTCACCCCAAAGTAATTATTTAAAATGTGACTTTATTTGTCTTATCTCTAAATGTGGGTTATAATGAGTAAAAAATGAATGGGTAGATGATTGAACTCAAATTTAAACATTAAGTATGTTTGAAGTATCATCTATAAGGTATTATTGATAAAAACATAAAATCTAAGAGAAACAAAATGATATTGTATATGATTGGACCCAAATTTAAACATTATGTGTGTTGTATACCACATATGTGTATAATTAATAATAATACAAAAGTCATCGAGAACAAGTAAAGATTGCTAATAATCTTTAGAGTCACATACAATATCAAATTGATAGTAATAGTAATACAAATTAAGATCTCAATTTGATATTATATGAGATTCTAAAAATTATTAACAATTTTTACTTGTTCCGATGACTTTTCTCTATTTTTTAAAATTTAAATTTGATGTTTGCAGTATATTGTTAAAGGATTATGATTAATTCAATCTATAAAATTGTATTTAGCACTGAGAACAAGCTGTGGGGAAAGCTTGTGAGTTGCATAATTAGCTATAACAACTCAGAAAAGGCTATTATAGCTTTGTCCTTTGAGATCCATAAATTAGCTGACTTGCAGAAGGCTGTCATTGCATATATATTAGTTTCCATTGATAAAAAAGACACCTATAATGTCTGCATAATTACACCAACACTAGTTGAAAAATACATTGCATTTAATTGTGAGGCCTTTTTGTTACCATATTTATTTAGAAGGTCACTGCCATGTTATTCTTCCCTTTTTTTATACAAAACATTGGATCGATCATTTAGGTTGAGTTTGGTATTGGGTGAAAAACTTTGATGGGAAAATGTTAAAGAGTGTAGAAAGTGTTGAAGGATCTTTGGTAAGTGTAAGTGAAAACAAAGTTTAAATAAAATGCAATTATTTTAAAAATTAATTGATATATGTTTGTGTGTCCTAAATACGAGGTTGAAAGAAAAAAAGAGGAAAAGGTTGTATCAAATTAAAAAAAAAAGAAAAAGAAAGAGAAAAGGCACATAAAACAAAAACTTGTTCCCTTTGAAAATCCTTTACCCTTCCATAACCTTCTTAAAACCCCCGTAATTGTACCAAAGTTACAATGATAACTGGTCACTCAATACCCCTACAACAAACACATCTTTAGTGATTTAAAATAAAATAATTTAGTGTTTTTTGTTTTTACATTTTAAAATATTTTAAAAATTTTAATTTTATTTTTATTTTTTTCTTTAAATTAATATTTTTTATTTTTAGATCATTTTGATATGCTGATATCAAAAATAATTTTTTAAAAATTAAAAAAAAAATTATTTTGATGCATTTACGAACAAAAAACACTTTAAAAAGTAACAACTACGATACTCTTAAACACCCCCGTAATGAAAGCATGCATTATAATGCCGTTTATTGTCCATCAAAATTTTTTCCTTATAAGAGTAAAAATTAATTAATTGCTTTTTGTAGAATAATGGATCTCATCTATGTTCTTGCTTCTAATTGTGTATTAATTTTTCATCTCTAACATTGTTTCGGTTCTTTCACTATTTTTGATGTGTAAATATAAATCACGCACATTATTCTTCCTTATCTCTATGGCTGTAGCTACAAGCCAGAGCCATAATTTGGTTAATGTCTTATAACTTCATTTCTAGTCATATGTTTCATTTGAATCTTATCAGTATACACGACAAAGCAGTTGACAGAGAAATACAACAATATGACGTTCCTCTTTTACTATCTGATATTGATACTCCTTGTTGCCTTGCATCATTACATTTACAGGTGAGGTTTGGAGATTGGCTATCATTTCTCATTTGTTTTGGGGATAAATCTTCAAGTCAAAATCTCACTGTTTTTCACATTTGACCTTAGCAACAATATGCAAGAGAAGAGAAATTATGCTTGCCATTTCAATACAAGATCTTAGACCATATTGGCATATGTTTCTTCCCTTTTTGTATGCTGTAGTTTCGGGTGCAGTAAGATCATTCTCAGTATTGTTTGCCAAATCTATGTATGCTTCTGCTTATCATTTCCTTGCCTTTCTGAGAACTGCTAAAATTGAGCATTTGTGTTAAATTATTGTGGCAAGTGTTTGGCTTCCATCTCCAATCTGTTAAGATTATCCATGTATAGTGATTATCAGTTGCACAGTTGGTTTAATTACTTACTCCATGCTTCTTTAATTTCTTAATACAGCTGGATTTTGGGTAAGATAATACAAGTCAAATGGTTTCTTCTTATTTGTAACATGGTGGAGATAACAATGTGCCAAACATCTAATCCTGTGCTGCTTCCTGCTTATGCAGATGACAAGGTTGAATGAAGGGCTGGCACTGTTTGATGCAATTCTTACTGTGCCAATGTTTCAGATGGTTTGGACTTTCTTCTCCATTTGTACATGATTTGTATATTTTTAGGAACATAAGGTTCTCTCTCTCTCTCTCTCTATCTCTCTCTATATCTATCTATCTATCTATAGACAAACACACACACACACACATCTCGGTGACATGTTTGAATTAATCCAGTTTGTCCATTGATGCTCCCATTGAGGGTGGACCTCATAGAGTTTGGCAACCATTAGAAAACCTTATCCTTTGTGATGTAAGAAAAAAAAACTTTGTTCTATGCATTCTAGTGTTGAATTGAGTTATAATTTTCTTCTCCTTCCTCCCTTCATTGTCTGGCACACTGATCAACCCGTTTATCTTGGTTTTATTTCTTTTTTGAGTACCTTTCAATTGGTACAAGTCCCATCTATTACATTTTAAGGCACTGATCTGATACATAAGATGTCTGCCCTCATCTTCTAATTTGTAGAATGCCTGGGAGTTTGATCTGCGCGCAGCTAGCTAGTCAATATACATTGTGTTTTTTATGTTTATGGAATGTTGATATCTCCATCACTAGAGGCTTATTTATCAAACTGGTTCCATGTAGCCTATATTGTAGGATTTAGTTCAACTGGCAAACTTATTTGTACTTGGAATATGTATTTGATGCTCTAAGGATAACAATGATTATGCTAAGGATGACATATGTTTTCATTGGAATCTCTTTTCTTGCACCTGATTAGTCAGAAGGCGGTTTAGATAATGTTTCTGACAAAGTCTTTGTTTAGAGAGGACATAAATTTAAACTTAATTGCATATTTTCAGGTGGAGAGGTCAAAGATAATGCATCTTTGGTTTTATAAATATTGTCAAAGATAATACATAAGATGTCTTCAAGCATTTCAAGCGAAACAGACAAGTATTGTACATAAATATTGTGTAGAAATGATACTCTCATAAATTTATGAAGATTTTGTTCTGAACTTGATTAGTACTTAAAAGTGCATTTTTATCAAGGTTTTATATTATCATTTTGCACTTGAAGTATCAATAACTCATTAACTAAAGCATGTTTTATAATAACAAGTCTGATACTACACAATACCTTAAATTTATGGTAAATGTTCATCTTAAATGCAGGCCTATCGCATAAATCAAAGGATTGATTGATGAGTTTAACTACTGAAATTAAGAAGACAAAGAGAGAGTTAAGTTTAGAAAAGAGATGTTGGTTCAGTCCAAACTGGAATACTGTTCAGTCATTGGGTCATATATGGAGCTGTAGATCTTGGATTTTAATTTGGTTTATATGGCTAGAAAGCTAAGACATAAGCCTAAAACATTCATGGGAATGCAAGACTCAATTCTGCTGTTTGGAAGTGCAAATCTTAGCAACAATGGAGAAGTCAAAATCTGTCCTGCAACCCAGACACTGTTCAGCCCATATCTCGAGTTCTAGAAGTTCAAATGCACCAATTTGTTTTTTGTTGGAAAGCTGAGACAATTTCCTAGAACTTTCATGACAAAAATCTGTTGAAATTCTGATGTTATCAATGATGTTTTGTTCAAACAAGAAGATAAGGATTGTCACCAAATCAAGATATGGCCACCCACTCAACAATTAGTCATCAAATCAATAGTTCTAAATTTTGGCCTATAAAAGGAGGCATTTGCCATGCATTTAGGCATCTTGGTTTTCAGATCAAGATCATGTTCTTGCTCTCTCTTTATATTTTTGTAATGCTTAAGTTTTGTTTATATTAATCTCTTGTTATGTTTTTCATTTCCTTTCCTTTACTTAGTTAACTTATATCTTATTTATGTTCTTATCTGGTTTATTTATGTTTATCTCTTTTATTATTTTTAGTTAAGTTTATTATGTCAAAGTGAAAAGGTTATACTAATGGTGTAAGAATAAGTATAGTATAAACTCAACATGGACTTTAATGTTTGATACTAACATATTTTGTATTTGTTATCTTGTTCACTTTTAATACTTTGCTTGTTAAATGGTTAATCTAGATTTATGTTGTATAACCCTTGGTACAACAAATACTTGGTACTTTCATAGCCCAACCGTATGGTATAACCGACATTTGTGCTATGAAAGGAACTTGATTTGTTGTTAACATAAGCTATAATCATGAATACCTGACAACATTTATAAGTATTAGCATTACTCGAATAAGATAATTAATGTAATCATGTTAACAATTTATAATCTGATTGGAACCTTCTTTGTGTATGGTTTCTAGTTGAGTAATAAGAGTTTATACTATACTTGTTTGAAATAACATTAGTGGATCCTCTAACCTTGATAATTTTTTTTATCATTGTTTAATCTTTATATCAATATTACATCTCAAAGCTCTCTTCAACTTATTATTATTATTATTAATTTATATAGTTAACCTTCCTGTGGTTCGACCCCGGTCTTGCCGGCTTATTTATTACTTTGACACTTCTACACTTGGGAGAAGACATCAATCTTTTGGTCGTGTCAGAACTCTTATATTCTGTTGAGTTCATAATTGTGGAAGGGAGGCTTTGATAAATGAACAACATGAATCCTTTTCATACTTGTATGATTAGAACTTAGAATCTTTTTAAAATTTGTTTGAAACTTCTTTCAGTTTCTATTCATTCATTGTGCAAACTGACCAAATTAGACTTAAAGTTTTAAGTTCTGACATGGTTTCAAGTTGTATGTATACCACTAAGTGGGATTAGTTTTTGGTGTGTTCCATTATTGAATATCAATATACATGTTATTTGCCACGTTATAGTGGTCTATATCTTGGTTTTCATTGGTTTTTGTTGCATATTTATCTTGTATAGGTTGGTCATCTCATCTGAAGATGCACAAAATAAGGATCCCAGATCACCTGAGCAAGCAAACAATGGTGATGAAAATCAAAGGATGTAATTTCTTTTGGAATACACATACAAGTTACGCATTGCTCTTTTGAAAAGTGGGCATAATTGCAATTGCTTTGCCATGTTGGCGTAAGATTGATTGATTGATTTCTTTCTTTTTTTTTTTTTATAACCGTGGATGTTCGGGCCAGCTTACACATACCTTGACTAATCCCCGAGACCCTGAAGTTAACAACCATGTAAGTTTTCAGTGGCCCTAAAATTTATGGCACTCAAATTGATGACTATAAAAGAACAAATTCAGGACTTAACCAGTTAAACTATACTATTTAGGTTGATTTCTTTCTTTCTTTGTGATGCTATGTGACTTCAAGGGTGACACAATGGTAATTAGTGGTTATAGGGTACAAGAAGGTCATGTGTGTGTGTGTATTACTAAAAACCTTAACACATGTGGAGTGAAAACATTATAACTGTGAACCATATCAAATTTATTTTTTCCACTTGCATTTTTTTTTATTAGATCATTTTTGTAAGCCATGAAATAGTATTTGAAGTCATGAACAAATAAGACAATGGAAAATAAACAAATATATAAGCAGTGAACCACCTTTAATTTTTATTCATTCACATATTTTTTTTATTAGATGCTTTTGCTTTCTATTTAACAATTGTAATTGGATTTTGTGAAATTAATGCTTATGCAATGCAATGCAAGATGGAAGAAATATTAACAAAAAAAGAAGAAGATTGAAATCCAACATAAGAAAGACACAATCTATTGTAAGTTGCAATAACCATAATGTTTTTTTTCTTTGTTTTTTTTTTTGTAATTTAACTTTTTGTATTCTCAATTTAATCATTTCACATTAAGTTTATTTGTGATTGGGTTTGATGTTTTATTTTGATTGGGTTTATATGATGCTCTCGTAATATTAAAAATAAGTTTTAACGTTGAGTTAATGCTCGATTTAAAACAAAATTATTAACCCAAATCAATTAAAATTTTAGAAACTCAATTTCAAACTAAAACAAATATTCAACATTTTTTTCCCAACTCAATCATTGATTGAAATCAACATATTTATTATTATTTATTAAAATATATAATTTTTAATTTATTTTATTAAATAAATATATAAACTTTTCAGTTTTTCTTGGTGGTAAAATCAATATTAACCATGTCCGTACTTTTTTATGTTAAAAAAAAAAAATATTCTCCATCCTGTGGTGTGGGGGCACAGTTATGACATATACATCTTAAAAGCTAAAAAAACTTAAAGTAATAAATATTTTTAATGAAAATCCAAGGAAATAAATATTGAAACAAAACTAACTCAAGTTGAAAAGAAAAGGTAATTGTTTAATCTTGGAGTTTTTATTAAAAAAACATTTTGAATATGTTTTTCTAAAACAACTTATTTATACATAAACATTTTTTTTTTATCTCAGCAGTGAGAAATATTTAAATACTATATAATTAGCACACAAGGTTAACATTAAGACTTGATATAGATTAATTATTGCCTTATTAGGTTAATTAAATAAATTCATAAAACACATGGGTTAATTGAATGAATTCAAATAATATAAAGGTTAATCAACCTAATAAAAAACACAAGATGGAAATATAATTGACCCAAACCTATAATTACATTATAAGAGAAACTAATACATTGGATGTTTTTACTGTTGATAAACTATTTGTCTTCTCATAGTTTTCTCTTCATATACATAGTTATCAGACCCGACTCGGTAGTTGACCCGGTAAAATGACCGGGTCACGGGTCTTGTGGGTTGACCCGGGTCAAGAACAAAAACACATATTAATATGGTTCTTTTGACATAAAATATCATATCAATATATATGCTAGCATAATTAACAAGAAAATATCACATTAACATATGTACTAGCATAATTAATTACCATCAATAGATTAGAAGGTGCATTTATCTTCAAATAAACAAACATTTAACATAATTTAAAGATAAGGATAATAAAATAACAAGTTGTTCTAGAGATATATAATTTAACATAATAGATATAAGGTGACAACATTCAAACTCTAGTTTGCATTAGAATCCATAAATCAACATTTTAACTCCATTTTGCATTAGAATCCATAAATCAACATCTTCAGCTGCATAAAGAAAACAAAAGATTTTAGAATATGTTGAACACTTAACACTAATATAATTAAAAAAGAAGAAGAATGGTAAAGTACAAGACCTCATTGGAATAACCACACCTTTTCTACACAACATCTTTACTTTGGTTGAATATAGGCATTGAGTTCTTAGTGTCGATAGGAGCGAAATTTGAATCAAATACCAATGGAATTGAGCCAACCTAATTAATGCCTATTGAAACATCATCATGCTCTTGTGTATCTTCATCATCACAGTCATCTTCAATCTCATTTATATTTATCAAATTTACAATTGAAACATACTTAATCAATAAACATTATAGTCATGACACAAAGTGAAAGATCAAATCTTTCATTACCTTTATTTAAAGTATCTTGAATAGTCATGGTTGATAAATCACGACGAAAGATCTCTACTTCTTCAGTTGTTAAAGATGATGGATCATCTTCTACTATCCAATTTTCAGTGTCAGAAAATGCCTCAAAATTAATTGGATCATAATTCCGTCCTTTCCAATAATTTCTACAAAATCAAAGTTAAGGTACACAATATAAATATCAATGATGCTATGTAATAATATAAATAACTTTTGAAGAATTAGAAAAAAGAAAATACTTTTGTTTTAATCTTAGATTATAGTGGACATAAACTAGGTCATTAAGCATGTGATGCTCCAATCGATTTCTTTTCTTAGAGTGGATGTGCTCAAAAATACTCCAATTCCTCTCGTATCCTGAAGAACTACAAGTTTGACTTAAAACTTCTATAGCTAGCTTTTGGAGATTTAGAGCACAAGTTCCATACAACACCCACCATTCATCTATATACAAAATTAATAAGTTAGATTATATCAAGATAATATTTTCAAATTACTTTGAATATGAAAATAATAATATACCTGGAGGTAAAAGGGTGCGATTATTTTTCGCAGACACTCTACCAAAGTCATGTTCTGCATTCCTAAACAACTTCATTTCACTTGTAAGCTTGCTTAGCAGAATTGCATTTCCATTTGCATACTTCTCAACAACATCTAGAAGTCCAGAAATGGTGTTTATATATCTATCCATTAGACTGACATCATACTGAAACCGAGGATTCAACCAAAATCCCGCTTCATAAAGCTTCCTATACAATTATCCATCACATCTATTATTAATGATGTCTATGAAAGGTTGCACCTTAGTTCTTTTCTTTTGAAATCTCCTCAACATTTCTTCCTTTGCAGAATGGATAGCCTCATATAAATATCCCATAGCAGGTCTATCATCACTATCAACAATTCGTAGAACTCGAACCAATGGTTCGATCATTCGTGCAATTGATGCAAATTCTTCCCAAAATGTAGAGTTCAATACACTATCAACAAACCTTTTTCCTTTGCTATCTTTAGCATAAGCAGAGGAGACCCATTCTCTAGATGTCACCATAGGTCTCAAATTATCTTTGTGTACTAAAATGCTTTGCAAAGTTATGAAATTAGTAGTAAAGCGAGTAGGAGTAGGTCGAAGTATTTCTTTCCCTCCAGTGAACTTCCTTATCAAATATAGATTAGTGGATAACAATGATTATAAATATACTTTGTAATACTAGAAGCATGATCAACAACAGAACAAACTGACTGTAGCTTACCAACATCTTGGAGTATGAGGTTGATGCAATGAGCAGCACATGGAGACCAAAATATTGAAGGAAATTCTTCCACCAACAACTTGCAAGCAACAACATAATTAGAAGCATTATCAGTCACCATATGCATAATATTTTCAGGCCCAATAAATAAAACCTCTCTAAACAATTTATACAACAACACAGCAGTCTTTGAGGCCTCTGATGCATCTGCTGTTTTTTAAAAAATAGTTTCTTTAGGGCAATATACTAGGAAATTAATTAAAGTTCTCCTCTTTTGATCTGTCCATCCTTCAGCCATTAATGTGCATCCGGTCTTCTTCCAAGTTTCTCAATAACTCTCAATGAAAATCTTCACTTCATCAACCGCCTTTGCTAGGTAATAACCACGAAGAGCATGAAAATTTGGTCCTTTATAACCAGGACCCATGGCTGTTATACCATCTATAACATGCTGATAGTAAATAGAGTTTGCAGCATTGAATGACACACATGCATCAATCATTCATTTTGCTATAGCAAGATCACATCGTTCGATAGCTTCTTTGTTTTTCCAACAACTTTGGAGAGATTTTTGAGCACCATGAGTTGTTCTTGGAACAAAATATGCCCCTAATGTTATATTTTCTTTCTGTTTTCCACAACTTGCAGACGATTGTTTAACAGCACTAGTGATTTTACTCTTTCCTTTATTGGCAACCTTCAGTGGTAACATTTGCTTCTTACCATCAGCTTCAGCATCATCATCATCATCATTATCATCATCATTGCCTTTACAATCATCTACTAATTGTCTAATCATCCTCTCCTCATGCTCTATTTGTTTAACACTATATGGATTGAAATCTGCTTCCATTTCTCTAGCTCTCCTTTTCTTTTCAACATTCCCTTGAAGATTCAGAAGCATTTGATGACGAATATCTGGAGGACATTTGCGGTATTGTTCCACTTCTCCTTTAGTTCTAGCTAAATGTTGCTTGAATCGATTAATGCCTCCACCCGCAAAAACTTAGGCACAATATAAGCATACTAATTTGGTTTTCTTACATCCCACACTAAGTTCAGGAGCTTCTCTACAATGACCCTATGCCAAATCTGTTTTTCCTCTTATACCACTTGATGTTGATATAGAAATTGAAGGTTTAGATGATTGAGTAGTTGAAGAAGTGCTATTTAAAGTGCTACCATGTTGAGAAGCTATTTTACAAACCTATAGTAAATCAAATCAAACTAACATGATGAATAAAAAGGTTGCATGTGTTGGAAGTGGTACTTGCAGTATGCAATGCATATGAAAAAACTTGAATTAGTAATGTGACAGCATATTTCAGAAGAAAGGATGCATTGATCATGTTCAACTAATAATCCGGATTTAAGGATAACAGCTCCAGAACAATTAATCTATTATATGATGAATAGCTAGACATACCAAACATTATTGATGAACAATAATTTAGAACAGGAACTAGAAGCAATTATTCAACATGGTGTTAGATCAGGAAGTGTTATATTCAGACCATATTCAATTCTCAAATTACCAGTGTTACACACTGTGCTCATTATTGGGGGGAAAGTGAGCCCATGCATAAGAGTAATTGAAATAAAAAATCTCTCAAACACTAAAACTAAACTGCTGATGTAGGTGATTGCGTAATAAAACTCACCTGTCAAAGTTAACCAAACCAATCCAAGTTTCTACTTAAAAACCGGTCAACTATGGGAAACAAAGAATCTGCATTAAACTTCTTGGTCCATAAAAAATACTAAAAGTATGTAAGATACATTTGCATCAAGCTAGAAAAATAAAAGCTAAATTAATTAATTGATGGCACATTTAGAAGACACCCACGCATAGATAAATTATGCCACTTCAGATTCATAAGAAATAACAGAACAAAATTTGATTGCAAATATAACAAAATAGCAAGCATCACATAATATGGCAATGGCTAATTATAACATTGGATTTTACAGAAGTCAAAGAAAATAAAAAAAAAAACAAAAAAAACTATGAACTGCTGATTATTAGGCATTCAGCCGAAGTTTAAAGGACTTAACTAATGCCAGTATTCACAGAGACACATTTAAGCTGAGAGAAACCATGCTCCCCACTCTACGAAGGATTGTAAATTTTATTTTCAAATTTCATAAGATAAGGTAATTGTTGAAAACTACTAACTCATAATCCAATCACTCATTTATACGCAGAATTAAAAAGTTCTAAACATATAAACTCTACCTCTTTTAAAAGGTAATATTTTGATTATGTTGTTCGTCTGAACTGTTTAATGATCTTTCTCTACAATTGTTTAGTTAGTTTCTAGGAATTCGAATGGAAATCATTAACAGAAAATAAAAGAATACCATTAACAAATTTGAAATAACTCTTAAAAACTGAACGTTGTCCACTCAAACATGAAAGGAACAATAGCTAACTCAATTTAGCAGTTGTAATATTGCAAAAAGATGAAGTACCTGGCTTATAACAATGGAATCTAGCTTCTCTTTCGGATCACTGGTGCAGACTGCAGAGTTCTACAAGATCATGACAAGATCCAGTAAGGGGAGGGGCTAGAATATTCAAAGAAAAAAAAAAAGAGAAATCCAGCGGAGCTACCAGTAGAAGATACCAGAGAAGAATATAATTTGATTGTTCAAACTGCAAAGAAAGAAATTAGGGTAAAAATTTAACTTTCCTTTTGCTTTCCCAAATTTCCTGAGACAGGTGAGTTAGTATATATAGTTCGGGTCTCACCCGAGTCTAGCCGGTTTTTTTCTTGCACCAGTCTTTTGTGTTGTCCGGATCGGTCCAGGTTTAATAACACTGTTCACATCACTATTTATAGTCAAATTTTTTCTTGATCCTTGAAATTTCTTCCCTTTACACTTTAGTCACTGGATATTGTTTTTTTTTTTAATCTCATCCCTATAAGTTATGTTGACATGGTTTTATATGTTGAAATATATTTTTATTTGTATACACTCACATACTGGATGTTTTTTAAATAAAAATTTAAAGATTAAAAATCAAAAATAATATTTTGAAAAATATAAACATCTCCTCACTTGCATGGTTTAAAAGGCACAAGAAAATTTAATTTGGTCCCTTAAGCTAAATTTTTTGCTATTTGATATCAATTTGGTCATATTTTGTGTATTTTAATCATGAAATTTTATTTGTTTTACATTTTAGTTTCTAATTATTGTTAAAGAAGAAAGAAAGTCATTGAAAAAAACAAAAAAACAAAAGAAAGTCACCAATTTGATGCATACCACATCCTGCATCTTCGGTAATAGAAAGAAAAAGGTTTATACAATGAAGTTGGGAGTGTGGTTACAGTTATTTTTTAAAGTATTTTTCACTTTAAAATATATCAAAATAATATATTATTTTATTTTTTAAAAATTATTTTTGATATCAGCGCATGATCTAAAAATACTAAAAAAATATTAATTTGAAGTAAAGAAAAGAATAAAAAAAATTAAAATTTTTTAAAAATATTTTTAAAATACAAAAATAAACAGTACGTTCAAGATTACATAATATAGCTTGTGTTTAGCATTTTCTGCGATTATAATTTGAACTAAGTCTGGCTTCTTCTTAATTAGAGTTTTAAGAGAGGTTTAGTAGAATGTATACAAAACACTAATATAGGTTGACTAATTAAATATTTTCAAATATATAATTAGAGCAAAATGCAAATCACTTCACAAAAATAAACATAGACATCATCGGCCACTTGCCTGTATCGTGCATCTCAATGGACAACACCATTTCTTAGTGACACAACGCCCGACATGCTTGGTGTTTTAGAATTTTAAAAACCCTAAAAAAAAAAGTTAACAGGAAATTATTGTAGCTTTCGGCAATCTAAGGCAAAGTTCCAAATGGAACCAAACACTGGGGTGACATTTGATGATGTTGCTGGAGTGGATGAAGCAAAGCAGGATTTCATGGAGTTAGTGGAGTTTCTCAAGAAGCCTGAGAGATTCACTGCAGTAGGGGCTCGCACTCCGAAAGGTGTTCTTCTTGTTGGACCTCCAGGTACTGGGAAGACTCTTCTGGCCAAGGCAATTGCTGGTGAAGCGGTGTTCCGTTTTTTTCCATTTCAAGTTCGGAGTTTGTTGAGATGTTTGTTGGTGTTGGTGCCTCTCGAGTCCGGGATCTCTTCAAGAAGGCCAAAGAGAATGCTCCTTGCATTGTATTTGTGGATGAAATTGATGCCGTGGGAAGGCAAAG
>Ga0325414_1004668_pt1 | contig 14374 bp, 8 predicted proteins | sample PopdelMetagenome_8_FD_206183 | JGI IMG/M metagenome (GOLD analysis project Ga0325414, IMG submission 206183) | Populus deltoides microbial communities from Bellville, Georgia, United States - Leaf-PdKOR-R3 | ecosystem: Host-associated > Plants > Phyllosphere > Phylloplane/Leaf | place: USA...
AATAATTTCTTTTATTATAAAAGAGACATTTTCTTTTATTTTTTTTTAGTAGGATTAGATACGATTCTTTCTCAGCATTATCAAACTTTATTTCTAGTTTCTCACTTTACTTTCTGAAAAAAAATAATTCCTTGTCAATGTACGGTCTAAAAACAAAATTATTGTGTGAAGTAAATCTACTTCAACCAAAAAGATTAGACAAATCATAGTGCTTTCATCGAAAAAGAAATTATTTTTTTATGACCCAATAGTTTATTCTGTTTAATATATAGAAGAGTTAACATTGATTAGCCCTCAACTTGAAACCGGTTTGTTTTTATATTTCATAATTATTTTAAAAAAAAATAAATTATGTATTTATTTTTTTACTTTAAATTATTTTTTTGATGTTTTCAAATCATTTTGATATGCTGATGTTAAAAATAATTTTTTTAAAAAATATTATTTTAATGTATTTTCAAGAAAAACATTTTGAAAAACAATCACCACCACATTTCCAAACATCCCCTTCTACTGTAAATTCTGAATTAAATCTCTAACCTATCTTTCATAATTAAATCCCTAATATATCCAAAATGCTCAATTAGGTCCTCACATTCAAAAGTGCTTTAATGCTTTTCGTGCACAATTCATGCTAGATCATTAGCCTGATCTATATAGCAAGTTGGTTCAAAATTAAAATTTTAAACGTAAAAATAAATTTAGATATTATTAATGTGTTTTATAATAAATATTTTTTTAAAATTATATAAAGGTTGGCCCGATATGATCTAGTTGATGTAATAGGTCTAAAAAGAACTTGGATATATAACCGGTAAAAATATAATTTGTCTATAAAAATTTTTAAATGATATCTTAAAAAAAACAATAAAAAGACAACATATTAAATTACTCAAGTAGACTCGAATTAATCATGATTCATGGGAGGAGAGTACTCCAACTTCTCTCTAGTTTTTGATAATTTTATGCTGTAAGACAAAGTAATTTTGTGAAAGAGCTAGCCAAGCACTTGTTTCGAAACATCTACATATATTTTAGCTGAAAGGACTTGATATTTCTAAAACCTAATCTAGATAGAAATTTATCCCTGAATGCAAAACTGGCTCGAAAGTACGCATGACATCAAAGCAAAAGGGGTTCGTGGTGGTTGTAGAATGAACTGCTATTTGGTATTTTGAATTATTTTCTCCTCTTGCGCGCATAACAAAATGATGGCAGAAATGCTTGCAATGCCACTTCTGCTGCAGCAACCTCTCGTAACTCGACAATTAATGGACCCATTTCTAGTTGTTGGTTTCGCTTTCTCCCCCACCAGTTGAATTGCCCCATTTGGCTAGTTCAGTGAAAAAGAACATCGCAGCTATAATTGCAGCCTTTGACATTTGGTGAATGCAAGAGCAATGGCCACAGTAGCACAGTACAATTATTGTACAAAACTTTTTCTCGAAAATCATGCGTCCACCTCCAAAACTTTTGCAGCCCCCTTGCCCCTTCCTGGCCTCGAGAGACTGGCAGGAGCTTGCGCAACATATTCGTTCTCGTCGTCAAGAAGCAAATGATTGAGATTAGAGACCTTTTCCCCCCAAGCCAGAAAGGGAAAGGGTCCTGCTTAATTTGGATCATGTACTTGGTCTTCCAGACGACCTTTCATCCAAATCAATTTCCTTTGCTTTTTGTACAACAGGTCACTCGGGGCTAACTTGTATAGGTGGCAAGGAAGGAGGCCTGGGGTTTTGATGCAAGTATATAGTGATTCTAGGTTCAATCGAAGACCTACCATTTATACATATTACAAAAGTATTATGCGGACAAGCAACAGTTTACATGGATTGATCTCCAAAAAAAGCTCGAGTGTTTACTTGTCAGGCTGCATGATCACTACTAGATGTTCACCAATTAAGTAAAAATCTAAAAGGTATGGAGTGTTTACTTTTGAGCCTACATTGTTCACATGCTCACAAAACACCACCGTGGATATATTGTGTATTTTTCAATAATGCATTTTGGTTCACAAAGTTTTACCTTGAGCGTTTTAATCAAAAACTAATCACTACTAGAAATTCGCTTAATACCAACGAAATTGCCAACGGAATAATTCTGTTGGTAATTTGGGGTCGCCATTACCGATAGACTTTACTCCGTCGGTAATTTCATTGGTAGATACCGACAGCCAAAATCCATCGGTATATACCGACGAAATTACGGATGGAATGTTGAGAATTAAAATGGTTCGCTGATGTGGAGGTTATTAAGGGTATTTTTTACCGATTCACCGATGGAAATGCCAACGGAATCACTGAGGGATTCAAAACGTCAGCTCCGTATGGTGACGTGACCGATTCACCGATGGAAAATGCCGACGGAATCACCGAGGAATTCAAAACGGCAGCACTGTAAAGTGACGTGCTCTGTTTGCCGACATATTAGTCGACGGAATCACAGATAGAATAGTCCGTCAGTGAAGCCGTCAGCAAAAATTAATATATCCCCTCTCACTCGACCCTATCCTCCCCTATTTCTCCTTCTTCTTCCTCATCTCAACTCTCCCCAACTGCAAACAACCAGCCCCCCCCCCAAATCTCCCTCTTCTCAACACAACAAGTCATATATCTTGAAATTTTCTTGTCACAACATCTGTGTTTTGATTTACCGACGGATTTTTATCAGTTTTTGTAAGTAATTCTATCTTTTTAAGTTTTAACATTTAAATATCATGGTTTTTATTTTTTTTTAGTATATGTATTTTCTTAGTAGATGTATATGTTTTATTGTTATTTCTCAAACAAACTTGTAGTATATGAATGTATAATTTTATACTTGTTATGGTTTGTTTTAGATTTTGTAAGATTGTATTTGTTTGTAAATTGTTGAAACTTTATTGAATTACCGAATTATATGTATTGTTTTGAAATAATTAATAGCTTGTTTAATGGATCCGTTTTAATTTTTAACATCAATGATATTGCGGAGTTGTAATTTCCGTAAATTGCTATATATATATATTAATTTGTATGGACGTTGATAATTGATAATGAATATTTAATATTTATGAGAAGTTGTAATTGGTTTGTTGGATAATCTCGAGGTAAACCAATATTTTTGCAAATTTATTTACCTAATATAGTTAATTAATACATGTTGTCATCATAATTTTATAGAGATTCGATAGAAGTCATGGATGATCGTTCATAGATGTATCGAGATTCACCCCAAGGATTGCGGATGATGGATTATTGTAACGGGGTTCAGGGTTTTATTAATTTCGTAACATCTATTCTCAGAAATTTTATTGGAGGCGGTATTAAGTGTCCATGCAGGAAGTGTCAAAATAAAAAGTATCTGCATCCAGATGTTGTAACGATGCATCTTCTACACAAAGAGTTTATGGAGAATTAATAGTGTTGATATGCATACGGAGAAGTATTTGTTAGTAAGAGGAGAATGGAAGAAAGGGTGGTTGGGTCAACTTCTAATGCTAGCAACGTGCATGAAGCAGCAAATGACAACACTAATCCTTACAGGAATATGGTTATGGATGCAATAAGAATGAATCAAGGTAATGTCAGTCAATGTCCAATTGTAGAAGAAGAACCTAATGCAAATGCATCTAGGTTTTTTGATTTGTTGAAAGATTCTGACGAACCATTATGGGATGGCTACACGAACCACAGTAAATTATCGGCTGTAGCACAAGTGTTCACCATCAAGTCAGATCATCGGTTGAGTGAGGCCGGGTATGACAAGATTATTGAATGGGCGAGAAGCATTTTACTTGAAGGGAACAGGCTGAAAGAGAACTTCTACGCTGCGAAGTCCATGATGAAACCCCTCGGTTTAGGATACCAGAAAATTAACATATGCCCTAACTTCTGCATGTTATACTACCTTGAAAATGCTGAGATGACCGAGTCCATGACATGCGGGCATTCCCGTTACAAACCCAGAACTGGTAGGGGAAAGACTCTAGTGACATATAAAAAACTTAGACACTTTCCAATCACATCTAGACTACAAAGGTTATTCATGTCACCAAGGACCGCTGAGCACATAACATGGCACCAATCACATGATGTGGTTGATGGAGTGATGATGTATCCTTCTAACGGCGAAGCGTGGAAACACTTTAATAGTGTGCATCCTCACTTTTTAGCTGAATCAAGAAACGTGCGTCTTGGGTTGTGTACAAATGGATTCAACTCATTTGGATAATTTGCTGCTTTTTATTCTTGTTGGCCGGTCATACTGACGGTTTATAACTTGCCACCGGGGATATGTATGAGGCTGGAGTTCATGTTTTTATCTATGGTCATACCAGGTCCGAGCAGCCTAGTCCAGAATATAGATGTTTATCTTTGATCGTTGATTAATGAGTTGTGGACTATCAATGATTTTCCAGCTTATGGAATGCTTTCTGGTTGGAGCACGCATGAGAAACTAGCATGTCCATACTGCATGGAAAACAACAAGGCATTCACGCTAACAAACAGAGGTAAAGCTTCTTTTTTTGACTGTTATTGTCATTTCTTGCCACATAATCATAGGTACAGAAAGAACATAAAAGATTTCTTTGTTGGCAAAGTTGAAAAGGATGTTGCACCCCCGCGTCTTTCTAGTAAAGAATTGCATGATGTTGTATCAGAGTATGGTGACATTGTCTTCGGTCTCCAACCAGGTAAGCAAAAGTTCCCTGGTTTTGGTTTGACCCATAATTGGCTAAAGCGAAGTATCTTTTGGGAGCTTCCTTATTGGAAGACCAATCTTCTCCGCCATAACCTTGACGTCATGCACATTAAAAAGAACGTGTTTGAGAACATTTTCAACACCGTCATGGATGTGAAGGGGAAGACAAAGGACAACATCAAGGCTAGATTGGATGTAGCTTTGTTCTGTAACCGTCAAAATATGGAGTTGGTTCGTGATGAGTCACGGGTCGCAAAACCAAGAGCAAGCTTCGTGTTAGAGAAAAACGCGACGTCCATACTGACGGAATAAGGTCCATCGGCATTTTATAGAGAGTTCATAAATAATTACTTCAAATGCCACAATTACCGACGTTTATACCGACGGAATAATCTTCGTCGGCATTTCACAGAGAGTTCAAAAATAATTACTTGAAATGCCACAATCACCAACTATGTTGCCGACAGATTCAATTCCATCGATAAGTTGTCGGCGGTCAATATTACTGACAAAATCACCGACGGACTGTGTGAATTCCAAAAGGCGGTGTATTAAATGCATCTCTAATCGTGTCATGTTGCCGACAGAATTATCGATGGACCGCGAAAAATATGGAGGGTAATTAAAAATGTTGGTGCGAAATTCAAAATTTACCAATGGATTTTTGAAGCTTCACCGACGGAATAAATTAAAATAATATTTTTTTAAAAAAATTTCATAGGTGAATCCATCGGTAAAACTGCCCTATAAATCCCAGCGACCGCCCCTTCAGTTCATTTTTTCATTCCTCCGTTCTTAATTTCCCCTCTTCTTCGATTTTTTTCCTCTCATTTCCTTCAAGATTTCTGCAAAGGTTACTAGTTTTATTGTTGAATCTTCATCAAATTAAAAGGTATGTGTTTTCTCTATTTCATTTTACTTTAAGGAATTTTTTTTTAGCTATTTTTATTTTTGTTATGTTTTTTGTTTTGGTGTATTTTTATAAGATAAAGTCTTGAAATAAATACATTATTAAGGTAAGCATATTTCATTCCTAAAGTCTATAGTTTCTATTTTTTGAATATATTTTATTATTGTATTGGCATAATTATTGAATAATTTGTTGAATTGTAATTGTTAATGTTGAATTTACCTTAGAATAAGTAATTGAATACGTTGGAATAATTAGTACTTTTACTACATTATTGCATGATTTGTGTTTAATTATTTGCATTACTTTTAATTGTTAGTCTAGAGTTTTTTTTGAATTTATTGAATATTTTTTATGGTTTGCATTTATATAATGTTGAATATGTTGTTAATGTTGAATTTACCTTGTAATTAGTATGAATGTTATATGTATAGATATTATGTTATATATACAATATTAGTATAGATGGAGTCAATTGGTTGTGGGTTTTGTCAATATTTATACGTTTGTGGATTTGTGTAGTATCAGTATAGGGGAGGTGTTGTCGAATTTTGTTTAACATTCGAATTTAATTATATAATTATTCTTATACAATTGTGTAGATGCATCGAACGAAAACCATAGCTTGTCGCTCACGTATGGTTGCAGCTAGTTCTTCTAGCAGCGAGGACGACGTATCCTTAGGTGCCTATCAAGAAAAGGCACCTGTGCCACCTGCGCCGCCAACCGATGCTGCCTCTTCCAGCGTGGGTTCACAGCCCAGAGGTGGCGTGCCTTCGCAGCGGAATTAATTCATCCGCAAGTACGAGGCACGATGGAGAAACGATCTTTCAATGTAAGTTTGTTAAGGTTTTAGTTTTTTCTTTTTAAATTATAACATAATTTATGAACAATTAATCAATATTTCATTAATTTAATTTATTTTCAGGTTCACAAACATTGAGGCCGCCCGAGTAATATCATCGGCGTTTAAATCGTTGATGGAGATTCCATTATTTCAATGGAGTCAGGTATCCAGACATCCTAAATGGATATCTTAAATCGATGCATTGTTTAATAGATTTGAGGTTTGTGTTAATTTCTAATTTCCAGCTTATTTCTAATAATTTATTAATATAATTGTAAATAAATTATTATTTTTATTTATCTAATTATTTATACACAGCACAAATTCGCCTAAGACAGGGCGGATGACAAAGTTGTGAGGAGGGTGTGGAAAATCACGCGGAACTAGGTAACATTGAAAACAATATAAGATTTTGTTAGAAAAAAATTTATGTTTCAACTTCTAATTTCTCGCTATAGAAGTAGGTTGTGTGGTTTTTGGTATGAATCACAAAAAAAGCAAAAAAATGGAGAGAGATAGGGATCTCCAAGGCTGGAACGACATGGTGGTTTGGAGGGATTTCAAACCGATATACATCCCGGAAGATATATGGCCGCACTATCTTAAGCACGTGACATCTGAGCGATTCACACAACGCTCATAGTTCAGTGCTGGCAACCGGAATCGGTCAATTCATGGATTAGTGACAACGCACACTGGCGGCTCCGTTCTGTTTGCTGCACATGCAAAACAGATGGTAAGATTAATTTAAATTAAATATATTATTAAATTAATTGGTTGTTAATTAATCTTTTTTCATTATAGGCTACGTCTCTTGGACGTGAGCCGAGCCTGATAGAGCTGTTTGTGGAGACGCATGTGCGGAGTCAAGACCGCCAAAAGGGGAAGCAACAGTTCGTTGACAACCGTGCTCAACATTTCGCGGTATATTTGTTCAACCATTTTATTTTATAAGTTATTATTTTTATTGAATTGAATATGATGATTACTTTTTTTATTTTATTTTTAGGAGACCTATAATAGCTAGTTGAGGGAGACATATGGGGACGATACTTTGACCCATCTGGAATTCGATCCGGATTTATGGATGGAGGTTTGATCGTTTGGTGGACCTGATAAAAATCTGGTTTACGGGCTCTCCAACACTACGACCGAGAACTTGCAGGCGACCCGTAGTGTTTCAATTAACCGTTGGGAGCTCTCAATCAGTATCGAGCATCCAATCTAAGGAGTTCGTGGCCTTGCAACAACACACGGCTCAGCTCATCAAAAAATATGACCACCTACCAGCGACGCATGCACAACTCAAAGCGGAGCATGCACAACAAAAAGCGGAGGATGCACAACGGTATGCACAACAAAAAGCAAAGCATGAACAGTTTCGCGAATTTGTCATGAACATGACATTATAGAGTGGTGATACATGTGCGCCTCCTCCTTCTTGGTCGTATAACAACCAGCCTCCTCCTCCTCCTCCTCCTCCAGCTCCACCATTATGTTAATTTGTAATAAATATTATTTAACTTTAATAGTTAATTTAATATTTTTTTAAACACATTCAGTTTGTAATAAATATTATTTAACTTTATTTCTTTTGTTTTTGATGTTTAATAAAACATTTATTTGCATAATTGGTTTTTATTACCATTAATTTATATAATTTTATATTATGTATTCAAAATAATTTTTTAAAACCATATTTAAAAATAATCACAGAGGGTTTTACCGACGGAATATATCCGTCGGCATTTGACAGTAGCTGCCATAGTCACCGATGAATTTAGAGGCTGAAATATTCGGTCGGTATTATGCATTCACCGACAAATTTACCGACGGACTTAATCCGTCGGTATTTGACAGTACCTGCCACAATGACCGACGAATGTAAAGACAGATATCTTCGATCGGTATTCCAAACACTCATTGACAATTTTATCGACAATATGAATCTATTGGTATGTCACACTATCATCGACGAGATAAATCTGTCGATATATTTCAAGCGGGAAACTTTTTTTTGGGGCGCAATTTCCGTTTATAAAACCATCGACAAATTTTTTTTTATTTTTCTGACAGATATAGCGACGGACTCTGGTATTATCGACGAAAGAAATGCCAAAGGATGTAATCTGTTAGTGAGGACATTGGTAAATAAATTACCGATGAAATCTTAATCACATACCGACGGAATATTGCCGTCGGTAAAATTGTGAAATCTTGTAGTGAATTGCGTCTGAATTCTTAGTTAATGATGAAGTTGAAAGGGGGACCGAAATGAAAAAAGATATCAAACATGGGTGGTGCACCAGAAATTCCATGAAAAATACACTTAGATCCTTGATCTTTAAAAATAACGCAATGTATACAATTTAAATATCCTTATTTTTTTTAAAAAAATCAATTTCAGTACAAAAGTTTATTTATGTTATTTTTCAGTCTCTAGTTAGAGAAATGAGAGAAAGAGAGGTTACTAGACTCCGACAATGAGAGAGAACGTCATCGTTTACTCTATTTTTGGCCACCAAAATGAGTTTTCTTAGTATCCACGGGTTTCATGGTGATTGTTTAGAGCCTTGATGTTGCATGAAAAACTAGATCTGATCCGAGAAACTAAAAACCAAACCGATTTGATTTTAAGTTTTTGGACCATTTTTTGGATATTTGGAGTTCATGAAATGGTTTTTTAGTGTTATAAGGATGTTGGTGAGGTGTTTTTGGGTTAAAATAGCTTGAAAGTTGATTTTTTTAGCCAAAAGACTAACTACTCGATTTTCTTGCCACCACTATGGTGGCTGGAATCTAGTCTTCCAGACAACACATCATTTGTCTTGGCAGACAACATGCCACTAGTTTTTTTTTTTTAAATAGAGGCACTGCTTTTTTTTTACCCTTTTTTTTAAGGCTGAATATAAATTTAAGAGAAAAAAATATTTAATCCGATTGAGTTCATAGGCGGAGTCATAGGTTTAACGAGTTAAGCTATGACAACTAAGCTATTATTTTTCTTCTAGTATTGCTTCTTCTTTTTTAATGATATTTTTTTGATATATCATATTTTAAAATAATTTTTAAATTTATGTTGCAATTAATATCTCTCATCTGTTATTTTATTTTTGCTGATTTAACCTTTTTTTTTATAGAGATTTTTTTATGATGTTGTTTGTATTTAATTTTTTTAAAGATTATTTTGATTCATCTATAATTGTTTTTTAATCTTTTGCATACAAGAACTTTATTTTTTTAAAAAAAAGTTGTATATTTTCATATGATATTTATAATATGTACAACCTTGCATAGTATTTTTTTTATTTAATCAATTTAATATGTATATTTATTTTTAATATCATTTGATTGAATAAAAAAATAATTTTAATAAATAAATTTAGTAAACATATTCTGGTAAAGTTTTCGTATTGCAAGATTAAATATCTTGATTTATACCATTCTTTTGATTTTTTCAGCTTTATTTTTAGCTATCATTAATACCTTTTTTTTATTAACACACATTATTAGTACATCTGTTTATTGTTATTAACAAAAGCGTATTTCGTTTTAATACAAGCAATGTTCTTTTAAATAAAAAGCTCTCATGATCTCAAAAGCAAGTTTAAAGAATATTAAAATAATGTTTAAATATCTTGTATGTTATTGAAGGAAATAAATTAATAAATGTGCTAAAATCACGATAAAAATTCATCAAAAAATCTAAAGAATAGAAATTTTATTTTCATTAAATATTTATGAGCAATTGTTTCTTATTTTTTACTATTAGGTACATAATAATTGAAAATGAAATTATTAACATTCCCATAAAACCTATAATATTATTTAATAACCATGAAAAAATTAAATAATAATTCAAATAACATGTCAAGTATTTTTTTTATAGTGCAATTCAATAAAAAAAAAATAAGAACAATCTTGGAAAAGAAATCTTAGAAAAGGGTTATCAACCTGGACCAAAAATATATGCCTCGCATGCCTAACCTTTTTTTTTTACGCAAAGGGCCGATGACATTTTTTTTAATAAAGTAGATAACACGGTGGTTTCTTTTCCAAATTTCAACCGTCAAAGAGGTTAATGCGAATCTCGTGATCACGCAATCCACAATCAAGATTGAAGTCTGATCCTGAAAAGCTGAAAGAAGTCTAATAGAAGTGTGACACAATGAAAACTTGTCTCAAGATACAATCATTATTGAAATTAAATCAAATAATGCCACAAAGTCAGTTAAGCTTTGATAAGTCGGTTTAGTTCTTTCAAACATCAAAGAATGCAATAATCACTCTAACACACAAGCTAAAAATCCAAAATGATATTATTCAATGATTGTTGAATTTTAGGCTTATGAAGAGTTTAACTATTAGAAAATAACCCTAATGAATTTATCCTTGTAGACTAAATTGATCCACTTATAAAATTTCTCCAAAACCTATATTGGTAAACCCAAAATACCGATCCAAACAAGCCTTGGATTTTAGCTGAAAACTAAGTATTAATTAAGCCCAAATATAAAGAAAATAATAAAAATAAAAAATATAACACAAGTTGTTGCACCTAATTAAACAAAATAACCTAAGATAGATAAATTTTCTAGTTTAAATAATGTCATGAATGAAATTTCATCCTATAAACACTAGGGTCTTTGTTGCCACCTTTAGATATCCAAAATGAGCTAGGATAATTAATTGTAATTTTAAATAATCTTCTTAGATATGAAAACCCTTGTTGCCTTCCTTTAACTTTCCTTATAGGATTAATAAACTCCCCAAAATAAGCTAACTAATCTGTCATTAAATACCACCAAACTTTCTTTTATTGTGTTTCTTGGATGGATAAGGAATCCTTATAAGAAAATGATTTTGAAACATTAATGAATTCTTGCTACACTTGGAAATTATGTTGCAGGCTATTAAAGATTTTTGTAGAACTGGAAAATTTCCAAAACAAGTTACTACATCCTTGTAAAAAAATAATTTTTGCCAAACAGAAAGTCCACAAGTAAAAATAATAAATAACAAAATTTATATAGCTTGTTCTGACCTATATTACAAGGTATTTCCGAGCTTTAATTGACTTGAAAGTTTACCTCAATATAGCTAATTACCTCTGGAATCTTATGATAAAGTTGCAACTCAATCCAATAGTTTAATTAGGAGTTATGCTCAATGAGTAAAATTAGACAATAGAAAATTATATGTCAAAGTTCGAATCTAACCTTGCTTAGATCATGGTCAAAAAATTAGGCTAGGGTTTTCTTGATAAAAAAAGTTATTTTCATCTAAAAACATTTAATAAACACTTTTAGAATCTTAATAGACTAATTTCTAAAAACACAAAATAAAACTGAGAAAATCTTTCGTAATAATGATATACTTTATTCTAGCAATTTGGAAGCTAGAAGACACCTCAATAACACTCTTTACATTAAGAGGAAGATATTGACACCAAATTTGTTTTTTTTTTTTTTTATTCATGGAATGTTGTCATCTCACCGCTTTCTTTATTCTATATTTTTCTAATGACTCTCTCTCCTCTCAAACTTAAAGATTAAAATAGAAACAAAATAGATTTTTGGATCAAAACATAAAATTTTCAAACTGTTGGGATAAAAAATGAAAATGAAAAACTATTCAAGAATTTTTTTTAATAAAAAACAACTCGTGAACAATGTAAGAAATATACGCATTCATGCCTCACAATCAATTTTGTTCCACATATTTTTAATTTTTTGCAAGCAACAAAGCCGGATTTATTTTTATAAAATTAAGCATCAATCTAGTATGATAAAATGCATTAGATAAAGCCAAAAAAAATCGATACCTTGCATGTAGATGCTCTTTTTTTTTTTTTTTAATTTTATTTTAATGAAAGAACATGTAAACGCTGTTGGGGTGTGGTTTGGCTACTGGTTTATGCAAGAAAAAAGTATAGAGATTATTGATAACCTAATGATAAAATGCATTTGATAAAGCCTAAAAAAAATCGTTGTATAAACAGAACAAATTAATAATAGTTTTATTATTTGGGTCTTCACAGCGTCCTAACCTAGATGAGATAAACTAAATGGTTTGGTAACTTAAGATTTACTGTTCTAAATTACCTAAAACATCTAAAAGAATTGGAAAATCAGATGGTATAGTGAAGCAACTGTTTTTTTTTTCATTTTCAAACTTTTATTTTCTTTCAATTATATCCTTTAATGGCTTAGTTAAATGCAATTGGAATTGCAATTATGGTATAAGTACTAATTCAAAAGAAAGAAGACTTACTGTAAAAACTCGGAGAAAAATAAGTTTGATCCAAAATTTTTGGCAATGTTTATTTTGATCCACATGTTTATTATATTTATTTTTTGATTCTTGGATAAGTAAGAGACTCGTCAAAAAATTACGATAAAAAAAGATGATTGGTTATCATGATTACATCTACAAAATTAAGTAAGTTTGATGTCTAATTGTTCTATTCAATGAAAAGAGTTAGATGAAAGTGGTTATTGACATTCGAACTGCAAGAAAAAATGCTTGGAAAAATTTGGGTTCTCGGGTTTTTTTTGGGCAACTTTAAGGTATATGTGAGTTTATTGAGTTCTTTGTGTTGTTTTTCAGATGTTTCCAATTGAATAACGGGTTGTTTAATTCAAAAAATAAAAGGCAAGTTCTTCTTAAGTTTCTGGCCACTTGGTTACTGTTAACTAGACAAGAAGATAACATATCGTGTGCTGCGGCGAACAACACGTTGTCTATGTTCAATTTCTTTTTAAAATAAAGGATAGATAATATGCTATCCGCCACTTAATAAAAATAATATTGCAAGGCTAGGCGTGTGGTTGAGCCTCCAACACCTAGCCCATTTTTTTCTATTTCTTTTCTTGTATTTTTGTTTTGAGAATATAAAAAAATTAACTTATTAGTTCATTTACTTTTCAATTTTGAAATAATTTTTAAATGATATTATAAATTTTTAGTTGTATTTTTAAAAATTTATTTTAAAAATTATTATGTATTAGAAATGACAATAATAATAATCTTAAATTGCTCATGAAAATTTTATTAAAATCATATCTTTTGTTATTAAATTTCTTTTATGGATTTTGAACATAATTTTATCGTATTTATGACTTTTTGAACTTTCAATTTTATACAAAATATGAATGTACTATTTTGATATATAATTTTTTTAGTTTTCTTTAACAATTATGATTTGTTTTTAAAAAATAATGATTCCAATTAAATATCATGTTTTTACTAGGATAAACAAGAAATTCAGTAATAAAAATTTGATTTTAAGCTTGAGAAATATATGTTTTGTACTTTCTTTTGATTTCATGTTCAGAAAATCCCGCAATGCAGCGCGGGCATACAAATTAATTGGAACTAGCAAATGACAAGAGAAACATGGAATTTCCTGCAACCCTCAATCATTGAAAAAACATCATCCCAAACCCTTTGTTTCAAAGGAACGTCTTTCAGCTCCTCATCACGCCGACAACCTTTTTCATAAGTACTAACACAACATTAATGTTGTTAATCTTTTTGGTTCCGTACTCATTGCATGCCTCTATGCAAAAATATAGGAACTTTCTTAGAATAAAAGCAACATTTCTGCTAGCATGTCCAAATTCAAAAACACCCACGAAGACGTGACAGGGCTATGCTTAATTAAACAAGGGCGTAGGTAAATAAGAGAATTCAAAGAAAATGTTCTATACTTTTTAGCTAAATTAATTAACAAAAATCAAAGAAGATGGTGATTTTACTTGGGAAGCATTGTTCATTCAAATAGTGTTTTGAATATTTTTTAGTTTTTTTTTTAATTTTATCTTTTAATATTGAGTTTGCTATGAATTATTATTTTGATTTGTTTTCTATGAAGTTATTTCAATCCCACAACCCGGGTCTCGAGTTTTATTCCAATCTCAGGTTGATTTAAGTTA
>Ga0325414_1004670_pt1 | contig 14373 bp, 9 predicted proteins | sample PopdelMetagenome_8_FD_206183 | JGI IMG/M metagenome (GOLD analysis project Ga0325414, IMG submission 206183) | Populus deltoides microbial communities from Bellville, Georgia, United States - Leaf-PdKOR-R3 | ecosystem: Host-associated > Plants > Phyllosphere > Phylloplane/Leaf | place: USA...
AGACCTAAGTAAATATGGGCCAGACACAGCTTTTCGACTTTAAAAATAATAAAACAATATCAAAATACCAAAATGCCTCCATGATTATAGAAAATTACACAAAAAACAGTGTGAAAGAACAAAAATACTCGCATATGCAAAGCTTATTTTTTGTATTTTCCAAGGTTAAAAATATATTTTAACTATTAAATAATTTGTGAAAGGTCAAAAAAACCTATGGGTAACAGGTCTTAATTTTGTTAACCTTGGAGATAGAATAATATTTTTACCATGCAAATAAACATGAAAAGACTACCATACCCCCGCTCAAAAGTTTAATGACCAACGAGCCCATGAAAAATACTAAAATACCTAAATAACTAGGGTTTCAATTTTTTCAACCAAAGAGCAAAATGATAGTTTAATTTTCTATAAAAAAGACAACATTAGCCTCATCCCAAGCCTTTGGAGCTTGGAGAATTCATTGTGCAAGTCTATAGTGGATTGTGTCTTAGTCCATAGTACACTTGCACATGGTTGTCAGACCCAAGCCGCTTGAGTCTGGTAACCATGCCAAACCCAAGATGCTTGGGTATTGCAAACATGTTTGATTTGACAAACAACAAACAAAGAGGATAATTGTTCATTTTAGTTGTCAGGAGAGAGAAAAAAAGAAAAAACACAAACAATCAATCACCGGTGGCAATCTAATCATTATCAGTGTACATGTGCCACACCATGTGGAAGAGGGCGTGGCTGCACATCTAGTTGGATAACAGATGGCCAGATTTAGCTACCGGAAAGTGTCATACATGTTTTTTTAATGGTATAGGCATCGCCCACTCGTCGGGAAAGAAAAAGAAAGCCAAAGAAACATTTATTCGCTCGCGAAAAGATGAGAAAGTGAAAGTGAAATTATTATTATAATCCACAGTAAAAAATCTCTTAATCTAATATGATTTTTCCACACCATTTTAGTTGTTATTGTAATGAAGGTCAAAAGTTTATTGAAGAAAGTAATGAAGCTCAAAATTCAAGTAGGTTTTGCTAAACACAACAACTCCTTTTATTATTTTTCTTATATATATTTTGAATATTTAAGGTGTTTTTATATAGTCTTACAAGCCCTTTTAAAATATTATAACTCTTATAAACTTTAAATTTCATTAACTCTCAGCTGATAATAAATTCTAACAATATGTTCCCTAATCTTTCGAGGAATTATGCAAATCAGGCCACGTTCATTGTTCGGAAATTCTAATGCAATAAAAGCATACACCACGGAGAGAGAGGGGAGTAATGCACTCAAAATAAGTTGATCATGTTGCTTCCAACGAAAGAAAGAAGGGCTGATTGTAGAAGAAGAACTAACAAAACTGTCAGAAACATGAGATGAATGACACGACATTGAGCCGTCAATTAACAACGTGAAAAAAATCTTTCAAATTTGATACCTTCACCTTAATAAATTATGCAAATACCACTTTATCATTTCTAGTTTTATAATTTTAGTGTTGGAAAACATATTTATATTATAATGCTTTCGATCCAGTTGTTTGATCAATGTTCCACTACTTAAACCAGTACATAGTAATTCAATAGTTTGATTAGATCTATGTTCGAATAACATGGTTAAAGAGTTCTTATCAAAAATTAACACTTAATCAAACAAAAAACAAAAAAAATCCAATCTCATTACTACTTAAATAAAATATAAGCCTCGAAACAAAACAAAATAAAATGTAAATATATCTTGTAAACAACCAGTTTCAACTCCTCTGGAATTGAAATAAGCTTTGAATATCATGTAGCTTGGAGATAATGATGGCAACACTTATAACTATCGTATCATTTTATCATAGTGGTCTGAAAAACAAAGGGAAAAAAACAGGGTACTATTTCACTATTTATATAATCTTTACAATACGGGTCCTCTAAATGCGTACAAGTGCATTGCAGATGTGAAAACGATATGACCTTTCTGAGGTTGTGAAGCTCAAAAGTTTACTGAAGAAAGTAATTGAATTATCCTAAAGAGGACCATAAGAGGAACATGAAAAAAGAATTAAAGAATAAAAAGATGTAAGAATAATCTTTCGAGCACTTATGCAAATGAAGCTATGTTTGTTGTTTGGAAACTCTAAAGCAAGAAAAGCATAACCAAACTAGTGGTTAGTTTTCTGTATTTTAATTGTCTGTGAGCCTATGTGCGGCACCATTGGATTCATTAGACAGATAGATCAATTTATAAGTCTATCATGGAGTGCTAAAAATCCAAGTGTGGCCTGTCCTCTTATGTAGTTCTTCGTATAAAGATCTCTCTCTCTCTAAGGAAATTACATGTTTCATTTGATACATAGGCGTGTGCAGTTATGATTTAAGATTTAAGTTTTGAAAGAGATCACCAGTAAATTGATCCTTACACTACAACATTCTAATGTATTACTTAGAACTAATACTTAGTTCGGTTGGATAGTTCAATATAGTTGAAATGTACGTAACACCAATGCCAATATATTTGCCCCAAAATCTAGTTTGATATATGATAACGAAATTAATTAATTGAATAAGTCAATCAATGATGACAAAGTTACAATAAAATATTGGACTGAAAATATGAGCAAGATCAATTTTAGATGTATATCATGTTTATAAGAAGGCTAGCATATGCATGACTTGAGCTTCATATTCACTGAGAACTCAGTAAAGTAAGTCGCCACGATGGCTAAGTCTGCTTTGGCCAATGTCTTGATCCTTCTTGTGAACTCGAGCACTTTACTTACTTCATTTGCTTATCCCAGCTGCACTTACTTCCTCCCACCCTCTAAGCCACCAAACTATCCTCCTAAGTCACCACCAGTACACATACCACCACCACTGAAGCCTCATGTAACTCCTCCAATAAATCCACCACCACCTTCTCTTCCACCACTAAATCCTCTAGTGATACCAAAACCATCAATCGTGAAGCCGCCACCACCTGAAACACCATGCCCTCCTCATCTATCACCACCAGAGCTATGCCCACCACCACCACCACCAAAACAAGAGACTTGCCCCATTAACACTCTCAAGTTAGGTGCATGTGTGGATGTATTAGGTGGACTAGTCCATATTCGTACTGGCAGTAGTGCCAAGGATGAATGCTGCCCAATGCTTGAAGGTCTTGTAGACTTGGATGCTGCTTCATGTCTTTGCACCGTCATCAAGGCTAAACGTCTCAGCATCAACCTTATTATACCCATTGCTCTTGAGGTCCTTGCTGACTATGGCAAGACCCCACCTCCAGGGTTCATGTGTCCTGCCTAATTAATCAGGTTCCAGCTAACTTGAATCTTCAGGCTTTTGTTGTATATAAAAAAAAATTGTGTTGGTTTTAACAGAATATTCAGTAAAATTCATAGTTTGCGCTCTATGTTTGATGATTGCAGGTTGTGCTGTAACTTACAGAGTATACATGTGTGAGCTTGAAAACATAATTAAAGAATAATTGCACGAGGGATCTTCAAGTGGCTAGAATAAAGCAGTTTTCTATAGGATACTTGTGTTTTGTTTTCCTAGAGAATTTTCTTCTGTTCTTTCTTTCCCTTTTCAAGAGAATATATTGTGTGTTAATTTGTTTTACTCATGGTGTATCAAAAGTACTTTGTAAGGGGCTCAGGCTACATGATATGGATTAATTAGTTTAAAAAATTATAATGTTTGTGGCCATCTTTCTCTCTCTCGAGCAAATTCTGTGATGTGACCTAAAGTAATGTACAGGGGTAGTGCTTAGTTCATCAGTAAAAGCTAGAAATGGAAAAGGTGAAGGAAATTATAGTGGCATCGAATGGGCTCTTTTACATGTATTTTATGTGCTCAACGACAATTTCTTTTAATTACATGACAAAACTAAACCCTAATTTCACCACATAAATAAGGAAGGCCACGGTTATTGTAGAGCTACAAATGTTGGCGAGGACATTTTAGCAGGTTTATGTGGGCGATTTTATTTAATATATAGTAATTAGTAAATGAATATTACTAATACGATATTACCAAATATCTTAAGATAATTGACATGTATTTATATATTGTTCGTCTTATCATTAGTGTTGTGTGTGTGTGTATAACATGAAATAATATATTTCTATAACAATCTTAAAATAAATTTATGTTCTTTTAAAATATACAAAAGACATCTCTTTTATCTTGAAATAATAATTAAAATTATTTAAAATTTTTAATTATCAAACATTATTTCTATAATAATTTTAATATATTTTTAAACAAAAAATATTTCAAAAATAATTTATACTGGACTTCCAAACATGCTTTAAAAAAAAATAAAAAACAAATCTAAATGGGTTTAAAATCATATTAGGATTTAGGCATAAACTTTAAGGCCAAGCCCAATATTTACAGTATTGCCAACCCAACCCAACCCACTGAGTCAGCTGTTTCCCCTCTTCTTGAGCAAGAAGTTAAGGCAGAGCTACAAAGGAAACCCGTATAAAATCAGCAAAAAAGTCGAAGCTTTCTTCAGTTCTTCAAAATAACTCGCGTCATAAGACACACAACATTCCTCTAAATCACTCGCAGTTTACAGGTAATTAGCTCTCTCCTTCGATTCTTAATGCTATTTGTGTCTTCTTCTCTTGATTCCATGAACTGGGTCTTCAAGATTCAGACTTTTTATAATCGTTTTTTTGTTGTTGTGTTTGATTGTGGTTTTTTATTGAAAATTAATCATGGGTTTTTGTTTTTAAGTGTTCTTAAGTTAGTTTTGTAGTTGTTTACATAGATCTGTTTGTGTTTTTGGGTTATTGTTACAGTGGTAAAGCATAAAAGTGTTTGCTTTTTTGTTTTCTGATTTTGTTTCTTGGTCTCGAGGGGTTTTAGTTGGTAATACTAGTTCTTATAGGTGATTTTTCATGGGTTTGATGTGATTTGTAGGTGGATTCTGAATTGGAACCTGGGTTAGTGTCTTTACATAGACTTTTTTGAGATTGAATGTTTTTTGTTGAAAGTGGAATTTCGGAACAGAAAACACATTGTTGATTGTGTAGTATAGAGACGTAAAATTTGAGAAAACAGATTTTGAATTTAGTTTGGCAACTTCACTAGGAATCGTTGATTGAATATGGGAGATGAAATAGAACAATTACGGAACTACACCTTTGTATATTTGCTAAAGATGACTGATGTTTGGATTTTTGTTGTAATATGATTTGTTATATGTCCTTTATAATACTTTTGACAGGTGTAATGGAGTTGAACAATGGTATGAAAACATATTTTGGAATATGGATTTTTGTTACAGTATTGTTCTTAACTATTTAATTTAGCATGTTAATTTTTTTAGTTAGAGTTTTCAATGTCTTTTTTAAGTTGTTTTGGATGGCCAAGATCTTAAATGAAGGGTTAACATTGCTTTTAATTACAGTTTTAAGGTTTTATTTTCATAAATTCATTCCTCCTTTATGTATTCATGACTTCTTGAGTTATTACAATTCCTAGTTATTGACATTTTCAGCTTCTTTTGGGAACTTTAGGGTTTGCACATGTAGTTTCCAAATGGCCTCTTCTCCTTTAAGAAACTCAAGTTTATGCATATCCTTTAAAAATTTCATGCATGTGTATGTGATACATGTTCTTCTATGCTTGCATTTGGCTCTTTGGAACTGTAAATAGGTATGTGGTTTCCACTAGGCAAGTTTTATGATTTAAAATGTTGCTCATTTCCTTCAAATATATTCCTTAAAAATGGCTGAGCATGAAAAGGAGATGTAAAGGGGCTGGATTGGGAAAATGGCACAATCCTTGCATCTCTTAACTTTTCTGGTTTATCAAATTTTTTTCTTAAAAAAAATGAAGAATTTACTGTATGGTCAATTTGCAAAATGCATCTCGTACATTTTACCATTTCATTTTATGGAAATTTCCACAACTTTTTGACTTCTTTTTGGTTCTTGAAGCTTCATTATTTCTGAAACATTTTTCCTATTGTTTTAAGTTTTCACTCCTGAGCTGATCATGCTTCTTGCATAACTAGCTATGCTGTACTCTAAGAGTTGCTCTAATTTCTGTATTCTCTGATGTGTTGTGTGCTTTCATTTTTTTGCATGTAATTAATCTTCTGTGCGAGTGTCTGACTCTCTTACCGTGGATTCCCCAACCCTGCTTTCTGGCCTTTCCTATTTATTTGATTGCAAGGGTAAGATATTTTTGTTCTGTTTGTTGCTTGCTCTTATTAAGTTCTCTTCTTTCAGTGTAACGAAAATGTCTAGGAGATATGATAGCCGCACAACAATCTTCTCCCCTGAAGGACGCCTGTATCAAGTTGAGTATGCTATGGAGGCCATTGGAAATGCTGGTTCTGCAATAGGAATATTATCCAAAGATGGGGTTGTCTTGGTTGGAGAAAAGAAGGTTACATCCAAGCTATTGCAAACCTCAACTTCCACTGAGAAGATGTACAAGATTGATGATCATGTTGCTTGTGCTGTGGCTGGAATTATGTCTGACGCCAACATCCTCATCAACACTGCCAGGATCCAAGCACAACGCTACACCTTTGCATACCAAGAGCCAATGCCTGTAGAGCAACTAGTTCAATCCCTTTGTGATACTAAGCAAGGGTACACACAGTTTGGAGGTCTTCGGCCCTTTGGTGTGTCGTTTCTGTTTGCAGGATGGGACAAAAATTATGGCTTCCAACTTTACATGAGCGATCCTAGTGGAAATTATTCTGGTTGGAAAGCTGGAGCAATTGGTGCAAACAACCAGGCTGCACAATCAATGCTAAAGCAGGATTACAAGGATGAAATCACAAGGGAAGAGGCTGTCCAGCTTGCTTTGAAGGTGCTCAGCAAAACAATGGATAGCACAAGCCTTACTTCAGAGAAGCTCGAACTGGCTGAGGTCTTCCTTTCTCCTTCTGGGAATGTGAAATACCAAGTCTGCTCACCCGATGTTCTAAGCAAGCTGTTGGTGAAGTTTGGAGTTACCCAACCTGCTGCTGAGACTTCCTGATTCAAGCTCATTTGTATCTCGTTTCAGTAAATCACTGCTTCAGAGCAATTCATGCTTGTATTATCTCTGTTCTCAGAATGCTTCATGCAATTGAGACTTCCAAGACCATGTGCTTGATTAGAATTACAGTGCTATGAGATACTTTTGTTGGTGAACTAAATTTACCTTTAAACTTTATCATGTTTTGTGTTGAAATTATTACGTTCACGCTACTGGTTTTGTGATTTTAGCGCTAAAATATGCACTTCTAAGTGAATTTTAGACTCATCGTGAAGTATATTGACGTGGGTTGACCAGATAAGCTCTGAGTTGATCTCATAACTCAAACTTTAACTGGGTTAGACCTAGAATCTGGTTAGACAACTCGGTTCTAAGAGCCCATTTGTCTCTACAGGTGGCCCTAAATCTATCATCCAGCACATGACCAAAGAAGCCAAGCCAAGCCGCAAGCCTGGGGCTCAAGCAGGCAAGAAAATATCTCCATTTCTGAATCTGATAGACAAACAAGAAGTGATGTAACATGCAATAGAACGGGACATAATGACTGCCATATTTCCCTCTTATTATAGGTTACATAGCTGACCTTAGTTTCCTGCACAACACTGCTCTATAGTAATGCCTGGGCGGTGAGGGATTCTAATTTTCTTAATTTTGTTGTTAAATCTTAAAATATAGTCATTTTGATTCTTTTTCTATAAATATGTTGTTTGTTTATCTTAGTCAAAATAATATTTTTAAATAAACTTATTATTTCTGTTTAAAAAATATATTTTATGATTGGTAAAGTAAATTAACAAAAAAAATCAAAATAGTATGTTGGTATTTTGTGTGATTAAAAACTAAAAAAAATCATAAAAATAATAAAATTATGTTTAAAATCTATTTAAATATTTTAATAATAAAAACCCAATTTTAATTGAGTTGTCATAAACAATTTATTATTAGTATTATATTTTCATTTCAGATACATAATAATTAAAAAAATATTTATCAAAATTTAAATAAAAACTTATAATAATATTTAATAACCATATCAAAATTAAAAAGTAGATGAATCTAGTAAAAAAAATTTATAATGTTAAAAAAATGCCAAAGAAAAAAAAACAATGGGCTGGGCCCGCTAGCTTGTCCCTATTTTTTTTATAACATATTATCCATCCTTTATTTTCTTTTAATAAAAAAAATATGATAAAAGATAAGTCGTTGTTCACAATTTAGAAAATAGGTAGAAGGCCCATCGCTCGAACCTCCAATCTCTAACTTATGAGATAGCGTTAATCAACTCCCAGCTACAGCTACGATACTTAATTATTATGAAATGATTTAAAAAAAAATAAAATAATAATAATAATAATATGAAGATGCTTCATTATATATAAATAGCATAATAAACTCAAGTTGGTAGAGTGTTTAGGTAATATTTCTACTACAATTATGAAGCAGAAGCTTGTCTTCCCTGGAACTTTAGTTTCTGCTTTCTTATTGAAGGCTGAGGGCCAACTACAAGACCATGTTGACCCTTTGGTTTGTGTTTTGCTATATCTTGCAGGCTGCCCTGCTTAGCCTGTCTTTCCCTCCACAGTGGACATATGGCAGCTACAATCTCTAAAGAAACCTACCTGTGCTAAGATTCTATCCCCGGCCAATTACAGATGTTTCTGTTAAGATTAATAGATTCCAAGCCGAAAAGATTTTTGTCAAGCACAAGACAATTGGCTGCTCTCCTAAATGACAGAGAGATTCTTAATCTAGCTCATCCTTCAAACAAGAACTGAAATGCCACTTCCCTCATGCAAAGACAGCCAACTTCCTTGATTTGATTAATATTGCTTGTAAGAAAATGCTTTGAGTTTATCACCATTGTCTGTCAAATTGATCCGTTTGATGATAAAAGCCAAGAAACTCACATGGACGACATTGAGATAATGGTAATTAGCAGAAGACAACATAATGGGGGTAATTAACAAGATAATCCTGAAATAATGGTGATCAAAGGTAACTTAGTTCTTACAAACTTCTCTCTTGGCTTCTCCGTCACGGTTTCCCCTTATATATTGCTCACGAAAACAATGATCCAAGTCCTTCCCCATCTTACCAAGTCCATTTGTATGTATTACATTGCTGATTCTCTTTGCAGAATGCAATGGGATATAAAATGAGCAAGTCCTTAAACTCTGAGCAAAATCCAGGAGCAGGCCATTCCCATGGTTGTGGATCATCCATTATAGAGTTATTAAAGCCAGAATGCTTGAAAGTAAAGGAGTTCCAGAGCAAAAGGCAAGTGCACCAAGAACAGAAGAAGGGTACCAAAGTGAGCAAGTTGACTCTACAGGACTGGCTCTTAACCTCTCCTAACTTGAAGGCAGAACACTTAAGAGTTGGTGAGCTTGGTGTTGTCAAACATGGGTCCAAAAGGGTACACCCATCTAGAGGAAGAGAGAGTTTCTCCAAGGACAGACTACTGGTTCTTGATCGTGTAGCTGATAAAGAAGACTATTCTACTGTTTCTTCAGTGAGTTTACTCAGCAGAACCCAGAGTGGCAAGTTACAAAAGAGGGTGAGCTTTAAACTACCTGAAGAGGCTGACATAATCCTATTTTACTCTCCACAAGACTCATTGGAGAGTCCCCAAGATTGCTCTATGTAATCCATGTTTCCAAGTGTATCAATGGGGTTGGTTTGCTGCTTCTCTGTTCATGACTTTCTTCATAGCCATGTTTCGTTCCTGTTATATCTATGTCATTTAACACTGTATCTCCCCTTTTAACATTATGACTTGGCGCAACTAGCTCCAAGCAACGAATAATTAGTTGCCCTAGTTCGAAGGGATGCACATTGCTTGCAAAAATCACACAAGAAAGGTTTTTTAATCAGTCCTAGTCTTAGACTTGGGAGTTGTGATGATAGCAGTAAGATTCTTCCTGTTGGCATTGAAGTAAAAAACAAATATTGCATCCATGTTACTCTTTACAAGACCACCTCTATCATATCCTGTATGAATCTCCTACTCTGTTTTCATCAAAGAAAACCAACTAAAACAAGCTTCTTAGAGAATCGCGCTGGAAACTTCCTCACGCTGAAACAAGATTGAGACTTTGGACGAGCTTCTAGGAAAAGATTCACAAAGAATTGGCGCTATCTATAGAGTGGTCACGGGTTATTCTCATACTTGCATCGCAAATTACAAGTACATATCTTTCCATGGTATTGGCTTGCCCGCCAGTCATGCTTAAACTTAAATTCTGAAGTTAATGTTTTCTAAAAATTGGTATTTATTGATCCCTTCGAGACTGTCGTAACTAGTTCTGCACTTATTAACCCTCGCCCGGCTTGGAGCTTGACAGAGTTTGACTTGAGCTGGTTTTATTTCTAACTATTTTGATCAATGACTTTGTTAAATTCAATTAGTTGACTCGTGATCTAATTAATCTAATTTAGTTAATTATAAGTAATTTTTTTAAAAAAAAAAACTTAAATGATGTTTTTTAAATAAAAAATTAACCCAAATTAACTTGACGATTCAATAACTTAAACTATAAATCAGGTTAAACTTTAAATCGAGTCGGACAATTATGATTTTACATAATTTGAGACTATTTGTAATAAAAAAAAATTAAATGGCATAGAAAAAATACTGTTACCCCATTCCATTGTTCATCTTCTCATAATTTACTATGAAATTCCCTAATGAATTTTTTTCATTTTGGTGATCAAAGTCTTTCTCTCCTCAATTCAATCATTTTATGGCCAAATTGATAGTCAATTGACTTTGATTTGTTCAATGAGAACATAATTGAAAGATGGGATCGAAGTGAAAAAGGAGCCAAAACTTGGTGGGACTTTCAAAGTTTATATGAAAAGTTTATTTTGGTCCTTAAACTTTATAATTTTATTTTCGATTCCTTCAGTTTTTGAGATTTTAATTTTGATCCAAAACTTTATTTTCCTCATTTATTATTTCCTGGTTTGAGAGAGAGAGATGAGAGAAAGAGAGTCACTGAATTTTGATAATAATAAAAAAAAATCTTGGTTGATACCGATTCAAACCATGAGAAAAGTCGATATTGATGTAAATGAATTTCATTCAATGAGGAGAGTCGCACCTAAATTTTATTTTTCCTTCTCATTGCCTGAAATAGTAGGAACTCAAAAGGTTTATTTTTTAAGGTTGATTTTGGGTTTTTGGATCACTATTTGGGTTATTTGAGGCCATTGATAGGTTTTTCAAGGTATATAAACTGTTTTTTAGATGTTTTAGGTAAAAAAAAAGAGTTGAAAATCAAGTCTTTTTTGGGGATAAACCCTTGGCCTAAACTTCTGGTGACCTGTCGGTCGCTTGAAACTGGGCCAACAAGCTATACGTAGCTTTTTTTGTTTGTTAAAAATTTTAGGGGAGGAGAATATCTTGTTTGTCCCTTGAAAAAAAAAAACTCATCTCAAGTACATGGGTCTAGGCTAAAAGGCCCACGTGTTTGGGTTTTTTTTAACCGAAGGGGCGTTGGGTCACCCAAGCCAAACCTGCACATTTGAGCTTTTTTTAGGGTCTATTGGTTTTTTTTTTCTTTCAATTTTATTTTTTAGTTTTGAGTTTTTTTATTGGTTGTTTTTTTCTCAATTTTTACAGATTTTTATGATGTTTTTTAATATAATATTATTTAATTTTTATTTAATTAAAAAATACGCTTTCAAAAAATTTTCCTTGTTTTAGAAGGCATTCTTTTTGCCCAACCCTGCTTATTTCTCTTTACTTTTATTGAATTGCTTTACAATGCATGTTTTTATTTATTATTTTACTAAATAAAACTTTGTTTTCAATAAACAATGTTATTAAATACAATCTAATTTATAACATGTATTTCAATATCAAATATCTACATTCATATTTATCTTCTAATTTTTCAATTTATTCTTTGGTTAAATATTATATAGTTTTTACTTGGTTTTCATATAAAATGATAACATTTTGTTTTTAATATGTGTAACGTTGCATAATATTTTTTCACTTTGATTTTATTTAAATAATTTTATATGTGTGTTTATTTTTATTATCATTTTATTAAATAAAAAATTAATTCTAATAAACAAAGTTATTAAACACAATTGGATAAATAACCTGTGTTGTTTAAATATCATGATATATATCTATCATTTGATTTTTTTAATTTAATCTTTAATTAGTGTTAATATTTTTTTTTATATTTGTTGATACAAATGATTTTTAATTTACTTAATTAAATATACACATAGAATTTTTAATTTACTATTAATGTTTTGTAGGGGTATGATAGTATGAATATATTTGGAAATGTAGTTGCGTTATTTTTTAAAATGTTTTTTATTTCAAAATATATTAAAAATAATATATATTTTTTATTTTTTAAAAAATTATTTTTAATATCAACTAATTTAAAATAAAAATAAATAAACAAATTTAAAAATTTTCAAAAGCATTTTTTAAATACAAAAATAAATAAGTTACTAAATGACAATTAAAAGGAAGGTACCGTACCATGTGCAGAAATTGGAGCACTGTCTGAAATAATCAATGAATCCACCGTCAGTAGTACATTTTGGACCATCCAGGGCATGAAATTACTTACGGGTTCTGAGTTGTACTCTAATAAATTAATTGAATTTGATTTTAACTCCCTAAAGGGTACATTTTGCTAGGTCCATAGCTCATGCTCAAAAGGTGCATTTATGGCGACCAACCACTTCCAGCCAAAACTTATCCCCATCTAACCTTCCAATAAAAACTCGAAAACATTATAGTTAGAGAAAGCATATTGGTTGAGCTACAAATATCTAAACGGCGGCAAATCGCGGGTCATGTCTCAAAACGTAAAAAGACGCTAACATGTAAAAAAACAAGAGACAATTACCATCTAGTCGACAAGAGTAGGAAGCGGATAGACAAAACCGAAAGGGTACCTACCACATATCAGGCACGAGCACGCTAGAGCCAAGCCACCTACGATTCTTTGCTTTTATATATACGCTTTTGAACGGAGGTTGCGAGGCAAGGATAATGGCAGTGGTCAAGAAGATGTTGATGCTTCTGGTTCTAGTTTCTGTGAGCCTTGGTGTTGGAGCCCAGGTGCACCATATTGTTGGAGGGGAGCGTGGCTGGGACCCTTATGCTGATCTTGGTCTTTGGTCCTCCGCTAGAACTTTCAGAGTTGGAGACAAAATTTGTAAGCCATCTCTCTCTCCCTCTCTCGCTCTTTCAATATTTCATTTTCAGAAAGATTTTTTATTCTGATGATAACATCTGTTTGGCTGATGAGAAATGTAAAGAATATCAAATCCATGCGCCTCTCTGAAATATACTGATTTTATGCTATATATATATATATAGAGAGAGAGAGAGAGTTTTGTTGCTTGGTTTCATTGAATTCAAAAGTATAAAAATTGTATCATTTTTCCAGGAAAACTCCTGTATTTTCATGGATTTATTATCAAAGTCTTGAATTATAAACTGTCGAAGAAAAAGGAAAGAAAGAAAGAAAAAAGGGGTGCTTGTAAATAAGAAAGAAAGTGAAGGTTCAGATTTGGTAGTAACAGATTCAGCTTGATTAAAATGATGGCAGATTTGGTAGTATAAACTAGTTTGCAATTGCCTAATTACTTATTTTGTTATGAAAATGACCTTTTTTGTGTGTTTTTGTTTTTTTTTATCAAGATTGGAACCAACTCCCAGATATCTTAATATAACAAAGTGTTGTAAATCCAAATTTTAGAATATACTGATATTTTTATCTAATTTTTATTCTTAAGAGTGATTTAAGAGTGATTTTGATAATGAATTAGCATGGTAATTCCCATCTTGTACGAGTTAATTAAAATGATTTAATTTTGTTTTTTTTTAAATTAAAAGCGTAACCAGTTTGCGGGTTGATTTGTCATGTAATTCCAAATTGATTTTTTTTTTCTTACATTGGGTTAGAAGGCGTGTCGACCGGCGGAAATAGATTAGGTTTAATAATTGTGTGGATTTTATTACATTTGTATGTTTATTTTGATACTTGAGATTTGCTAGTAATAATATTTTGGAGCTGTGGTGAGGGCAGGGTTCACCCACTCAGCAGCACAGGGTAAAATAGCTGAGGTGGAGACCAAAGAAGAATACCTGACGTGTGATGTGAGTAATCCAATCAGAATGTACACAGATGACGTTGATAGCATCTCTCTTGATGCAGAAGGGATTCGTTACTTCACAAGCAGCAATTCTGGTAAGTGCAAGAGTGGCCTGAAATTACATGTGGAGGTGGTTCCAGAAGGGAAAACGGATACCACCACCGCCACCCCACAGGTTGTCACATCAGAAAGCTCTGACAAGGCTGTTGCTGCTTCGCCTGAAATTTCAGGTTCAGCCCATAT
>Ga0325414_1004673_pt1 | contig 14363 bp, 7 predicted proteins | sample PopdelMetagenome_8_FD_206183 | JGI IMG/M metagenome (GOLD analysis project Ga0325414, IMG submission 206183) | Populus deltoides microbial communities from Bellville, Georgia, United States - Leaf-PdKOR-R3 | ecosystem: Host-associated > Plants > Phyllosphere > Phylloplane/Leaf | place: USA...
CCTCTCTCTCTCCTCCTCTCCCCCCCTCTCTCTCCTTTCCCTCTCCCTCTCCTTCTCTCTCCTCTCTATCTCCTTCTCCCTCTCTCTCCTCTCTATCTCCTTCTCCTTATCTTTCTCTCTCTCCTCTCTCTCCTCCTCTCCCCCCCTCTCTCTCCTTTCCCTCTCCTTCTCTCTCCTCTCTCTCTCCTTCTGCTTATCTTTCTCTCTCCTCTCTCTCTCTCTATCTTTCTGTCTGCTACTTCTATCTCTATCTAAATCTCGGTCTCTCCGGTGGTGGCGATCGCGACCATTCTCGTCCTCAGCTTTCAATTTCTTTGCCTTCCGGTCCTCGTCCTTGTCGATATCTTCATCATCGACGTCTCGCTTCCTGTAACTTCTCTCGGTTCCATTTCTCTTTTTGCTACTACTGCTGTTCTTCTTCCTCGTATCGTCTCGATCTTCCGCTTCCTCTACGGTTTTCTCCAGATACTCAATCTCGTCGAATTCCATTGATTAGCTTTTTGGTGTTAGGGTTTTGCAGGAGGAGCAGTGAGGGCTTTTGCTTTTTGTTGGTGCCAATTTGGCTTCGACTATATGTTTTCATTTTATTTAATTAATAGTAATTAATGAATACCAGGACTTCGATGTCATTTTCTCCAATGTTCTAGGTTTCGCGGTAAAATTATTAGCTAGTCAACATTCAAGTTATTCCAACGGGACGGTAAAAAAAATCAAAAAAACTGATTAAACTAAAAAAATTTAAAAAAATAATTATAAAAGAATAAATTAAATTGATTAAAGTTTTTAAAAGATTAACTGGAGCGGTTCAGTCTCGGTTTTATAAATATGAAATCCAAAAAATTAAATTGAATCAAACCCAAACCAAAAAACACAAGTCAAACCAGTATGAATCAGCTTTTGCTCTAAAATAACTGAACCAAAACCAATTGATTTGAATCAGTTATAGTCTGATTTCTGTTTTTTATAAAAAAAATTAGTTTGGTAATTTTTTTTTTAAATCAAATCGAATAAAAAATTATCACCTTTAGTTCGAGGCTTGATGTGATTATTTCAATGTATTATACATGATTTCAAGTTTACCAAGCAATAACATAATATTCAATTTTTATTTATTTATTTTTTAAATTCTTTTATAAAAAATATTATTTGTTTTTAATTTAGTCATTTAAATTCAATTTAATATAATTTTTTTAATTCAATCGTTATTTATTTTATTTCTATTTTTTTCTAATAATTTTATAAAAGTTTTATTGATTTTCAATTTTATCATTCAATTTAAGTTTATTATGTATTATTTTTTTTCCGATTTGATCCTTATTCTTTTGATTTTTTTTTCTTTTCTTAGAGTTGTTTTTCTTTTCAATTTAATCTCTAATTTATTTTTTATTTTGATTTTCACCTCGTTCTTTTAGTTGTTAACTTTTTATATCTTTTCGTGTAATTGATTTTTTTATCTCGATCTCATCCTTCAATATTTGATTTGCTGGGGATTAGGCTTTATATATATTCCTTGTATGGTGCTTTCGATCTAACAACCCGGTTCATGGGTTTGAAAATTTAATTAAAGTCAACATCTTTTTTATGCTTATTTTCTTTTTTATTTCATCGTTTGACATTGATTATTTAAAAAAAATATTGGCTTTGTGGTTTTCTTTAGTTTCTTTTCTACCAAGTTATCTTGGTTTCATGACCTGCGGTGTGAATTTTGCGAGTTAACCCGAGTTAGCTCACCTTTTATTATCCAAGTTATATATTTGTCACGCTACCTCAAATTGATTTTAGTTGATTTTTTTGTTGTTTTTTATCCAGTTTCATGTTCCAATTTTATTTTTTCAACTTATCGTGATATTTTTTAAAAATTTTATTTGTTTACTATCTTTTTTCTAATTTTTATCATATAATTAAAATAAAACCAACTTATTAAACTTGATTGGGGCTATAACCCGGGTCATTTTTTTTTTGTTTTTTTTAACCACACTTGTTGTGCCTAAACTATTGTTTTTTTTTTCTTTCTAGTTTTGATTTTCATTTAATTGATACCTTTTTTTATTTTTTTGTTTAATTTATGTTTCACTTAATATCCCTCATTTGTGATTTTTTATGTTATTTGTTTAGTCTTTTTTGGATAAAGGCTTTTATTAAATTATTTTGCATGTATTTACTTTTTTTAAGATGCTATTTTTATTCATCTATAATTTTTTTATGTTGTTATCCATTTTTAGCCCCCCACATAAACAAAAAATACAAAAATACAAAAAAATCAAAAAATATTTGAAGAAAATAAAAATTATATCAATAAAAATAATGCACCAAAATGCCTTGGAAATTGTCAAAGACTAGTTGAGCAAGATTAAAATATACAAGATTAGAAAATTTCACAGTATATTTTCAACCAATAAAAACCTTATTGGCAAAGAAAATTCAATTTAAAAATCCAAAAGCCTAAACAAAAATTTTCTTAAACTTTACAAGTTTATAGGAGGCAAATTTTTCTAAAGAAAAGCCAAGCGAGAGTGGATATTTTAGGTATACCTTGCTGGTCTAAAATGAGGTATTATGTGATATGCTTTTGTTGTTTTTTATTTGTTTTGTTTTATATTTATGTTTACAATCATAGAAAAGAGGTTTCAAATAAATAATAAGTGATGTCACATTTACTTTTTTGTTGATGTATTTTTTATTTAATGATTTTTTTTGAGGTCCTTTTATGATTTTGATATATTAAAGTTGTTGTTTAAGATGTTTTACATATATATAACATTATTTAAGTTTTTGTTTAGCTTGAATTATACATGTTACAACATGACTGTTTATTATAAATTTGTTAGGTTTATCCATGCACAAAATAGGTTTATAAAACCAAATTTAAATCCATGTTGTATAAACATATAGGTTGTTTTAGGTTTGTAGTTTTTTGATTTGATATCTCATACTTGATTTTGATTTTTTAATTAAACACAACTAGATATATATCTGTCAGGTCAAATATCTTGATCTGCTTCCATCATAATTTTTCCAATTTAGTCTCTTGTTATCATTAATAATTTTTCCTTTTTGCATGTACTGGTACAAATAATTTTTAATTTATTTAATTGAATACATGCATAAATTTTTTGATTTATAATTATGATTTTTTTATGTTAAAAAATACTTTGAAAAAGCTTATCTATTTATTTTTTTAAAAGAAATTTATTTAACATGCTGCAAAGTATGGTGTAATTATCGGTTTATGAGATTGTTTGACATTATAGTAGCGATAATTTTTTAAAATGCTTTTCATTTAAAAATATATTAAAATAATATATTTTTATTTTTTTAAAATTTATTTTTACTATCAACACATCAAAACAATCTAAAAAAATATAAAAATAATTTAAAATAAAAAAATCAAATTAAAAAAAAACACTTTCCACACCACGTAAACAGACGAAATCTATATCTAATATAAATTACAACTATTTATATTTTATTTTTAATTAATTTCGATAATATTCATCGAATTCGAACTAAATTAATATTTTTATTCACAAGCCAAGTTCAACTGGCTCGGGATACCAGCACCTCTATTTACCTTTGACAGGCCTAGTACTAGGCTTGTACAATGTTCCAGGAAAAGTTACTTTATCCATTTTCTTTCTTGTGACCGCTCCCTTAGCATCATCACCAATAAACAAACTGTACACATTCCAACACAACCAAGCTGAAAGTATCTCCATGTTCTTTTCTCTTCTTTTCCGTTGGCACGCATCCCTTTTTGTTGTTTTGAAATCCAGAATCATTCTTCTTTTTTCTTAACGAATTTTGAAAGATAATGAAAAGGGAAAACTTATCATGTGCATGATGCTTGTTTACAATTTTGAATTTGGTATTAATTGAGTGATAAGGAAGGGATAAGTAAGATTCTCTTAAGTGGGTCATTCCTTTTCATGTTCCAGACCAGATGGACACTATATTTTGGCCTTATCGATTCTGGCATGGACCTACATTCCATTCTTGATGGAGTTTGGTTTTAGCAAATGGGTTCTTGCGTTTGCACTTTCTTCATGGCTGCTGTTTTCCAGAGCATACTCAGGTGAGCCTGTTTTGTTTTGAGCTTGCTAATTGTTGAATTTCTTACTTTTTAATTCCTTGCTTGATAAAAGTGGAGGGATTAAGAGGCAATTCTAAAGTCCGGGGAGTGAACTTGGGAGGTTGGCTGGTGATTGAAGGTTGGATCAAGCCATCACTCTTTGATGCCATTCCCAACGGAGACATGCTTGTGAGCTTTTTTTCAAAGTTTTGGATTTGTATATATATATATATATACATATATTTTTCTTTTCTGGGTTGCCTGTCAATGCATCTATTTGCCAACGTGTTAAGTGTAGGATGGTACTGGGGTTCGTTTCATGTCAGTGTCGTCGCACAAGTATGTGAGTGCAGAGAATGGAGGTGGTATGGGTGTTACAGTGGATAGAGATGTTGCTTTTTCGTGGGAAACTTTTAAGGTGAAATGCCAAACCGAATTGTTTATGCTTACTTTAATGGATAACTTTGCTCTGTACATCTAGTGAACACCTCTTCATTTTATTTACCATTCCCTTGAATTCCTTCCAATGTGTGGTATTATCAATGGCACACAATATCAAGTTTTTTTTTAGCATGTTAAGATCTGCTTTTATATAAATCACAGATATAATTTATGGCTAGTTGATTAGGATTTGTGGTTGCAATTTGTTAAAATTTATTCCCAAAGTTTATTTAATGATATATCATTAAATGTGGGCATGCCTTTTTGTTTTTTAACATTGTATCAAATCCACTGAATGGAAAGTGTTGCTAGGCATTATAACAATTTACTGGTTTCATGATTTGAATTTTAGATCTTGAAGTTCTTAAGTTTTATGCCAGCCGCGCACAACTTTTTCTTGTGCAATCTCACTTTTATTTATCTAGTTTAAGTTCATATTCTGATGTTTAGCTTGCAGATCAATGCTTGATGGTTTTGAAGCATTAACTTTTTTCTGATGTTGAGACTATGCCTGCAGTTGTGGAGAGTTTCTGCATCTGAATTTCAGCTTCGCACCTCTCAAGGCTATTTTCTAGCATGTTATGGTGAAGGGTGCTCCATTTCTGCCACAGCAAACTCACCTTCAGAAGGGGAAATATTTTATATTGAAAGGAATAACAACAATCAAGTGCACATAAAACTTATTACCGGGGCTTATCTGCAGGTATATACATTTGAGCCATTGCATCGTGATCTTATTGTGGGACCCAATGGTGGTTCCCACTAGTCTAATGGCTCATGTGTATTCTTGAAGTTTTTTCTTAATGCTTAGCATCACTCCTACAATACATGACCACCTATGAACCTTATTCATGTCTATTATGCCAATTATGAAAGTGCAAAAGGATGAAGCTAAATGAAATTCTAGATTGCTGTGCACAATTTCCTTGATATATGAATGTTTTAATGCTATTTCGTGATAGCATATATTTCTCTTTTAGGTTACAGGAGGAAATCTGCTGACAGCAGACTATCCAGGGAAACCAGGATGGGATGATAATGCAGCTACATTCGAAATGATGATAGTGGCAAATGACTTGCATGGAGATTACCAGCTTGCAAATGGATATGGACGTCATCAGGCCAAGGAGGTTCTTAAGGTGTATTGTTTCTTTTTCTACGTCAGTTTATAATTCAATTTTTATTTATTTATTTTTCTTTTGGTTGATGATAAACAATTATCTAACATTTAATTGTCACACAGTGTATGTTTTTGTAAAGTGAGTTTTGGCTTTGAAAAAGTAATGGATACTAATTGATAGTGCCATGAGGTTTAATTTTGTTTATGTAATAGGTTTTTCTTTTGGATGCAGAAACACAGAAATAGTTTTATTACTATGGACGATTTCAGTTTTCTATATAGACGTGGGATAAATACTGTGAGGATTCCTGTTGGCTGGTGGATTGCTTTCGATCCTGATCCACCTACTCCTTTTATTGGGGGATGTTTGGAAGCTCTAGATAATGCTTTCTCATGGGCACAGTAGGTGTAGCTTTTCTTTATTTCTGTTTGCAAGATTAGCAACTTGAACGTGTTTCTGTCTAATATGTGCCTGAAAACTGTGGTGCAGAGCGTATAATATAAAATGTGTAATTGACCTTCATGCGGCTCCTGGCTCCCAAAATGGGGCGGAACATAGTGCTAGTAGAGATGGTACAACAGGCTGGCCTTCCTCTCCAGATTATGTCTCAAAGACATTGGATGTTATTGACTTTTTAGCTTCCAGGTACATTTCCAGACATGCTGTTTATTATCCACTGCCTACCAGGTTTTCAATTGTACAAGCTTTAAATAAATCAATAAACTTTTGATGGCTGTGGTCAATGTCCATAAATATGTTGTCTTTAAGCGGCATTTAAATTGGTGTGCTTAGCTTGGACAGCTAAGAAACATGATATAATATGCAATTTTGAGTTGTCGTGTTCAAGAATGATAGAAGAGTTATTCCCAAGGAGGGGATGTTGCCACAAGCATAGTAAGTTGCAATGCTTGAGACAGAGTGTGAGGTTAGAGAGAGGGTGCGTGAATGTGATGCAGATCCAATTAATGAATACAAGGACAAACACTCAAGGGAACCATTTCTCTGAAAAAACTCAATTTACTTGATCAATCAATATTCATATCGTCGTAACATTCCATGCTTAACATTTATTAGATAAAATCATTGAATGTTTAACTAAAGTGATTATTTATTGGCACCGAACATTAAGTCCTGATAGAAGTTGGTAAACATGCTAATAAGAATAGGAAATCCTACTAAATAAGTACAAACTATTTTCCAACTTTAACTATTAAATGACAAATAGTAATATTCCTTAGTAATGCTAAAAACCATGAATAATCATATAACTTTAAAATACTATTCCTATCATTTCTTTCTTCAATCTCCATCCATCATTCTTCCTTGGGTACCTTGATCGTGAGTTTGGACGTGTTGAAGTAGTTGTAGCAAACGCTACATGAACTTGAATGACATGCACAACTAGAAGTAACATTTATGTGATTGATACCTTTTACTCTTTGACAACAATTTAGGAAATATGATATCTTCTCAATTATAATACTGAATTTAGAGGGCACGATGAAGTCAATGCAATTGACCCTCTTCTTTAGACTCTTGAATGGTGGAATCTTCAATTTATGAGTGTTAAAAACTTTTTTGTACAAGTTCCGTTGTTTCAACTCTATTCTCAAAATGGTTCTCATGTTGTTCCTTCACAATCTCAATTTTATCTCACAGGCTCGCTATGATGTCATTGTTATTTGCATCCATCAACTCATTTTACATTATGTATCAGTTTTCCTGCTCTTCCACTTTGAGGGTTACTAGATTTGAAGTTACTTGTTGCATTATTTCGTGCTTTGCTTCACAAGCTTGTTATCTTGTTTGCTCTTGAATGCCATAACAGATTTTACCCTTTCTGCTACATGCTTCATTATGTTTAGCAAGATCCCCTTCGCCCCTTTTCTGTTACTTCTTCCATCTTCTTTAGTTGGTCTAAGAAAAGATGTCGTTACATTTGGGTCTGTAGTGACTGTAATTTTTCAAAGGAGCTTGACTATATACTATTTGACTTGTTTTGAAGGGTAGATAGTATCAACAAAACACACATTATTGCAGTGCATTTGAACTTTTGGAACTTATTTGCATTGAATATCCATAAACACAGGCACCATGAATCTGAACTTTAGCTAGAGCAGCTTATCTTTGAGATTTGAATTGGAAAAAAGCTAGCTCTTCGAACATGAATATCTCATTCACGTATTCCTTGCTGCATGTTTTGTGCCACACATCATATGTGATTTGAATGAACTCGGCTCACTTCGTTCTTGGAGAACTCTCGTTCTCCAATTATAATCAATCTTTTCTTTTACATAATATTGATGTTAATTAAGGGAAGATTGAATAAAAGCAATCGTGATATAAGTCCCATGAATGCAGGAATTTATTATGACTCCTTACATTAATCCACAATTAGTCCTATGCACACAAGATGATATTACACAGATTGAACTGTTTGATGTCCGTGTATCATGCATATTTGTGCGTTGATTGGTCATCTGAATTAATCTTTCTCCACTAACTATCTTACATGAGTAATGCTATCATGAAGTTCTTCGTCTAAATGAAACCCTCACAATGATTGATTTGAATTGCAGATATGCAAGACATCCTGCTTTGCTGGGAATTGAACTTTTAAATGAACCATCTGCCTCCTTGGTTCCCATGGAAGTTTTAGTTCCATATTACAAGCAAGGCTATGAAATTGTTCGAAAATACTCCTCTACGGCTTATGTAATAATTTGCCAAAGAATTGGCAATGCAGATCCGATAGAACTTTACCAGGCGAATATAAGCTCTCATAATTTAGTTGTGGATTTGCATTTTTACAATCTTTTTGATGCTTACTTTGTTAATATGAGCACTATGGATAACATAGATTTTGTATACAAGAGCAGGGCAGCTCAATTACAGGCTCTGAACAGTGCAAATGGCCCGCTTGTTTTTGTTGGTAAGGCAAGATCTCCATCCTGTTCCCCTTGTAGAAAGAAAGGAAAGAAAATGAAAAACAGTTGGAATGAGTCGAGTATAAATATCAAAACATAGATAAGAATTATTTATATTGGGTAAACATCAAATAGATTTATTGAAGCCACTGTTTTTTTTTTAAACACAAATGATGCATTTGAATTTTGGAACCTAATGAGGTGATTTTGAATTGTGTTGGTTTCAGGGGAATGGGTGAATGAGTGGAACGTGACAACTGCGTCTCAGACAGATTATCAAGATTTTGGTAGAGCACAACTTGAGGTTTATAATGCAGCTTCCTTTGGATGGGCATATTGGACTCTCAAAAATGACAGAAAGCACTGGGATTTTGAATGGAACATTAGGAACAATTATCTCCAACTGGGTAAAATTAGTTCATTTTTGTTCTGTATTCTGCCTCCACCTCTGTTTTCTTCTCTTATGCTATAGATAGAAGAACGACACACTTCTGTTCTCCCCTTGCACACACGAGCATACAGGTGCACCTATCTTGAGTACAAATCATTCCTGACAGCATCTGAACTATCTGGTGCAGGTAATTCAACTACCAGGAAAATTTATGACAAGTTAGTATTGCTTGGATTGATTTCTGCCTGGATCTTTCTGCTTTGTATACTATAATGGATAACAGAAGAGTCGAAAGAGGAAGATCCAATGGCGGCTGCTTTTTTTGTCATTGAGTTTTTCCCAGATTTTGTCAATATTCATTCATTTGTTATGCCAATTTGCAAGGTCATTAATACTGTAAGACCAAAGAGTTTCCACAGGAAATGTGGATGGTCCTGTAAAAGCATGGAAGCTACAAAGTGTTCTCGTTCTGAATAATATCACTCCTTTGCTTGTTCTCTACAGCCATTTTTTGTATGTTAAAATATACACTCTCTTGACCACTTGGCCAACTGTGAAATACCCTATAAAAAGCACAACCAAGAACCCAAAGTGTGATAATGGAAAGTCTGTGAATCCCATTATTTCTCCGATCACTGTAAAAGGAACTGCTATTCCAATGGCAGAGTTCACAACCGTTGAACAGATTACGGGCAATGACGATATCTCCTTAAGGAAAGGGATTTTCTCCGTTCGAACTAAGTTGAAAATTAGGGTTTGCATAATAAGGCCTTCAATAAACCAACAAGAATGGAAGAATTTGGCGTCCAAAATGTTGTAATCTCTGTACTCGCACCACAGAAAGTAAAGTTGTTCACCAGATCATAGAGAGTACACACAGTGCCGTTCCATGATACGAAGACGGGCAAACCTTTCTCAGACCATTTCTGAGGGTCTTTACAGAATCTTCTTCCAACTTGTCCCGTGGGATCGATACACAGAATAAATCAAGGTTTGTGCAAGGAGCTGCCTTGGAGTCGGTGGCTCAAATTCCAGCAAGATGATCAAATTAGGAGAGGTACCGTGTTTTTTTTAATAAATATTTTAAATTATTTTGTTATTTGATATTAAAAATAAATTTTAAATAATAATAAAATATTATTTATATATATTTTCACGTAAAAAATAATTTTAAAAACAATTAAAATAACACATTCATGTATAAAGGCAGAAAAACGGTATTATACAAACTTTTTTAAAGAATGCTTAAGAGTATAATATTAGTTGTTTTCAAAATATTTTTTGTTCGGAAATATATTAAAATAATATTTTTTCAAAATTATTTTTTATATTAACTTATCAAAACAATTTAAAAATACCATAAAAAATTTAAAATAAAAAAATCAAATTAATTTTTTTAAAATATTTTTAAAACTAGAAAAACATTTTCAAAGGTGACAAATGTCAGTGCTAGGCTCCAATGATTATAGCCCAAAAACACAGCAAAAAGCTTGGTGGGAATATAATAGCCTGGTCTAATTTATCATGTATTATTTGCTTTGGGCTTTACTATCATTACTGTTTTGTTTATAGTAATACGAGCTCATATTTAAGTCTAACACTCTAAAATATATATAACAAATTAGCAATCAATATTTTTAATAAAACCAACCATTAATTTCTCATCCGCTGATATATAATATGACAATTCATCCTCTTTAAAAAATCTCGATGATTTATCGACATAATCAGACAGCTAGTACAGTTAGCTCTGATACCAAGTATAACAGCTCATCACTCGTTACCTTGTTCTTATATTTGGTATCAGCTTAAAAGCGGACAGCTTGCCATAGTAGACGCGGAGGCTCTGTACACGGATAGATGTAAATTCTGATCAGAGAGAGAAATGCAAATGTATGGATGCAATATTTTTTAATTTTTGGAATATAATAATCTTTTAATGGATTTATTATAATATAACGTGTAGGGACTGAAGAGTCATATTCTTCGAGAATCTTACAGAGACAGTCCATCTGATCTGATCAACGTGTATGGTTAAACGTATTTGTATGACTATAGATGCAATATTTTTTAATTTTCGAATATAATAATCTTCTAATGAAGTTATTAATTACAACATGACGTGTATACACGATGAATGAAGAGTCATATTCTACGGAGATAGTATCGTTATTATTTTTTAAAATATATATTTTTAAAATACATGATATATTTTTTTAAAATATTTTTAATACTAAAAAATTAAAACAATATAAAATTATTATTGTTTTTAATTGTTTTTTTAAAAAAACACAACGTGGTGGTCTCGTGAATAATCACACCCAGGCCCATCTGGTCTGGAGTGATCTGATCAATATGTATGGTGGAATCAAATAATTCCAAAAGAAAGTGCTGCGGTGTGCAATGACCTAAACGTCTGTATGATTATTTTGATTCTCTCGATTGTAGAGAAACCAGCCCCACATGAATAAATGTATCTGCAGAAATGACAAGGGGTTGGCTCCCCTGTGACAGCGAAGACGTGACGTAACATCTTTGCTTGAGTATCTTAGATCTTGTTTATATAGTATTTTCTGTTTTCCATTTTTGTTTATAAAAGCCAAAAGTACTTATTTTTTTTTCTAATATAAAATATCAATAATTAATTATCAAAATATTATTTAAATCAAATAGAATTGATTAAAAAAATGGAGTCTGTGTTCTGCTGTGGTTTCTGTTTTGCCTTACGAAAAAAAATAAATATATTTTTTTTCTATTTTACTATATATATATATGTGATTATGTCTGTTCTGTATATAAAACAAATACAAACCATTCAGTTTAGAGTTAATAATAATATTATGTATGGATAAAAAAAGAAGCCAAATCCATGTATATTATATAGTTAAGTTCCTTGAAAGCTAGGAAAAACTTGTAGCCAGCCGAAGGGATAGGCTTCACGCTCTTACGAGGATCTCTCTCTGTCTCTCCCTCTCTGCATTAATTGCTATCCTAAATTAGCAAAAACACTTCCAAGAAGATAGAAGGAGATGTCTAGTAACGGTGCCGTCCTGGATGACCAGGAAGCAAAGGTTCCCTTGTTGCAAGGTTTAGAGGAGAAAACTAAACGAGATGATGATCATACTGTTGTTCAAGATCTTGCATGCAGGGTAGGGGTTGAATCGAAGAAGCTATGGCAAATAGTAGGTCCAGCAATCTTTAGCCGTCTCACCTCTTATTCCATGCTTGTCATCACCCAAGCTTTTGCCGGTCATTTGGGTGACCTTGAGCTTGCTGGTATCTCCATTGCCAACAATGTAATTGTTGGCTTCGACTTTGGCCTCTTGGTATGCTAGACTTGCTCTCTATTTCTCTGAAATATTTCTTTGTTTACTTTCTTCTTTATTTCTTGTTCTTAATTTACCTGACTTAATTAATTTTAATGATGGGTGATGTTGTTTAATTATGATATCACAGTTGGGGATGGCAAGTGCGTTAGAGACACTCTGTGGGCAAGCTTTTGGAGCAAAAAAGTACTATATGTTGGGAGTATACATGCAACGTTCGTGGATTGTATTGTTCTTATGTTGTATTTTGCTTTTGCCCCTCTACCTCTTTGCCTCTCCAGTCTTGAAGCTATTTGGCCAACCTGATGATATAGCAGAACTTTCAGGGAAAGCTGCTGTGTGGATGATACCACTTCACTTTAGCTTTGCCTTTCAGTTTCCCTTGCAGAGATTCTTGCAGAGCCAGCTTAAGAACATGGTAATTGCATGGGTGTCTTTTGTAGCTCTGGTGGTTCATATCTTTGTCAGTTGGCTTCTTGTGTATAAGCTTCAGCTTGGAGTTGCTGGGACAGCCATGACCTTGAATTTTTCTTGGTGGGTTTTGGTTTTTGGTCTTCTAGGCTACACCATTTGTGGTGGCTGTCCTCTTACATGGACTGGTTTCTCCACCGAAGCCTTTTCTGGCCTTTGGGAATTCACCAAACTCTCCGCTGCTTCTGGGGTCATGCTCTGGTGACTCACCTCCCTCATCTCTAGCCATACGCGTGCCTGTTAATTAAATATATATTTTTCTTGTTGGATCTCACAAATGGCCCTTTGTTTTTGCTATTAACCAGCCTGGAGAATTGGTATTATAGAATCCTCATCTTAATGACTGGGAATCTAAAAAATGCAGAAATTGCTGTGGATGCTTTGTCTATATGGTATTATCATTTATTTTTTGTATAATTTATTTTAAATATTCAATTTAATCAAGTATTAATATATATTTAACCGGTATGAGGTTTTTTTTTTTTTGGCAGCATGACCATAAATGGCTGGGAGATGATGATTCCTCTTGCCTTCTTTGCAGGAACCGGGTAATTAAATTTTTACGTGTTAATTCCATGATTTAAACTTGAAAAAGATATATAAGCAAAATCTCTTGAACACGAATGAAAATGAATACTATTTTGTTTTCAGCGTTAGTTTTTTTTTTTTATTATATTCCCACTTAATAATTTATATAGAAAAAGTTTTTGAATTGGGACCCACCATTTTTAGAGAAGCGTCTTCATATTTTCTTTGGACTCATTATTTTACTTCTCACATGTAAGTTTCATGACACGAGATTAATGATATGAATATGATGAACTCTATTTTAAACAAGTAGTGATAAGCATGCGTAGTTGACTGAAAAAGTAGATTTTTTTTTTTAAAAAAATTATAATTTGTTCTTAATTTAAAAGAGTTATAAAATATTTGTAAATTATAAATCAATACTTTTAAATTTATAATTATAACCAAACATAATCTGCGTGCATTGTATCATAAGAGCAAGTGATCGTTTGGTATTAAACGATAGTACTTTCTGCGTTTCACAATATTTTTTATCTTAAAAAATATTGAATTAATGTATTGATGTAAAATTTTAATATATTTGTAACGTAAAAAAAACAATTTCTTCGGAGAATGTCTTTTGAGGATGATTTGACTAAGATCATGCACAGAAGTACAAGGGTCTCGATTCGTGGCTCCATGTCGTGGTGATTTTTCTCTTGTTCATATCAAATTTTCCTATTGGAGCCGTGTTTCTGTCCACCTAGCTCTCCTTAATTTGTGGTCATGATTTATTTTGGAAAACCAATCATTCAAATAGAAATCAAATAATTATACCGTTTTCATTCACATAATGACATATCTTTGATGTATCAATGGACAAAAACTCATGCACTGTAAGAGGTTGCCAAAAAGCTAGAGAAAAATTGGCGATGAAATTGTGCTCCCGACAAATTAGATCATTGAAAAGTTGTCTAAATCCAAAAGCATCACTATACAAGCTTTGGCTGCATGCCTTATTTTCTCTACCCAGCTTTTTTCTCCCATGTGAAAGATCTTCTCCGACTAATCAAAACTCCCCGCCAACAAACGGTGAAAATCATAGACTAG
>Ga0325414_1004674_pt1 | contig 14363 bp, 3 predicted proteins | sample PopdelMetagenome_8_FD_206183 | JGI IMG/M metagenome (GOLD analysis project Ga0325414, IMG submission 206183) | Populus deltoides microbial communities from Bellville, Georgia, United States - Leaf-PdKOR-R3 | ecosystem: Host-associated > Plants > Phyllosphere > Phylloplane/Leaf | place: USA...
GGATCGCCCTTAAATTTTTACAGGAGTTTCCGGATGCCGTTTTCCATGCAGTAGATGTGGAATCGCTACTCGGTGAGGCGGAGGTCTCTGCTCTCGAGACCAGGTTACCGGTTTGAAAGGGCCATAACTTTTGATCCGACAGTGGGATCGCCCTCAAATTTTTACAGGAGATTCCGGAAGCCGTTTACCTTAGAGTAGATGTGGAATCGCTACTCGGTGAGGCGGAGGTCTCAGCGCTCTAGACCAGCGTACTAGCTCCATAGGGCCTTGCATTTGATCCGACCGTTGGATGGCCCTCAAATTTTTACGGGAGTTTTCGGACGTAGTTTTCCATGTAGTCGATGTGGAATCGCTACTTTGTGGGCGGAGGTCTCTTCGCTATAGACGAGAGTACCGGTTCAAAAGGGCCGTAACTTTTGATCCGACCGTTGGATGGCCCTCAAATTTTGACAGGAGTTTGCGGACGCCGTTTTCCATGCAGTAGATGTGGAATCGCTACTCGGTGAGGCGTAGGTCTCTGCTTTCGAGACTAGGTTACCGGTTCGAAAGGGCCGTAACTTTTGATCTCACCGTTGGATCGCCCTCAAATTTTTACAGGAGTTTCCGGACGCCGTTTTCCGTGCAGTAGATGTGGAATCGCTACTCGGTGAGGCAGAGGTCTCTGCACTAGAGACGAGAGTACCGGTTCAAAAGGGCCGTAACTTTTGATCCGACTGTTGGATCGCCCTCAAATTTTTATAGAAGATTCCGAAGGCCGTTTACTTAGAGTAGATGTGGAATCGCTACTCGGTGAGGCGGAGGTCTCTGCTCTCGAGACCAGGTTACCGGTTCGAAAGGGCCGTAACTTTTGATCCGACAGTGGGATCGCCCTTAAATTTTTACAGGAGTTTGCGGACGCCGTTTTCCTTGCAGTAGATGTGGAATCGCTACTCGGTGGGGCGGAGGTCTCTGCGCTCTAGACCAGCGTACCGGTTCGAAGGTGCCGTAACTTTTGATCCGACCGTTGGATCGCCCTCAAATTTTTACCGGAGTTTCCGGACGCCGTTTTCCTTCCAGTAGATGTGGAATCGCTAATCAGTGAGGCGGAGGTCTCTTCGCTAGAGACGAGAGTACCGGTTCAAAAGGGCCGTAACTTTTGATCCAACTGTCGAATCGCCCTCAAATTTTTACAGGAGATTCCAGAGGCCGTTTACCTTAGAGTAGATGTGAAATCGCTACTCGGTGAGGCGGAGGTCTCAGCGCTCTAGACCAGCGTACTGGCTCAAAATGGCCATAACATTTGATCCGACCGTTGGATGGCCCTCAAATTTTTACAGGAGTTTCCGGATGCCGTTTTCCATGCAGTAGATGTGGAATCACTACTCGGTGAGCGGAGGTCTCGGCTCTCGAGACCATGTTACCGGTTCGAAAGGGCCGTAACTTTTGATCCGACCGTTGGATCGACCTCAAATTTTTACAGGAGTTTCCGGACGCCGTTTTCCGTGCAGTAGATATGGAATCGCTACTCGGTGAGGCGGAGGTCTCTGCGCTAGAGATGAGAGTACCGGTTCAAAAGGGTCGTAACTTTTGATCCGGCTGTCGGATCGCCGTCAAATTTTTACAGGAGATTCCGAAGGCCGTTTACTTAGAGTAGATGTGGAATCGCTAGTCGGTGAGGCGGAGGTCTCAATGCTCTAGACCAGCATACCGGATCGAAAGGGCCGTAACTTTTGATCCAACCGTTGGATCGCCCTCAAATTTTTACAGGAGTTTGCGGACGCTGTTTTCCTTGGAGTAGATGTGGAATCGCTACTCGGTGGGGCGGAGGTCTCTGCGCTCGAGACCAGCGTACCGGTTCGAAGGTGACGTAACTTTTGATCCGTTCGTTGGATCGCCCTCAAATTTTTACAGGAGTTTGCGGACGCTGTTTTCCTTGCAGTAGATGTGGAATCGCTACTCGGTGAGTCGGAGGTCTCAGCGCTCTAGACCAGCGTACCGGTTCGAAAGGGCCGTAACTTTTGATCCGATTGTTGGATCGCCCTCAAATTTTAACAGGAGTTTGCGCTCGTTGTTTTCCTTGCAGTAGATGTGGAATCGCTACTCGGTGAGGCGGAGGTCTCAGCGCTCTAGACCAGCGTACCGGTTCGAAAGTGCTGTAACTTTTAATCCGACCATTGGATCGCCCTCAAATTTTTACAGGAGTTTCCCGACGCCGTTTTCCTTGCAGTAGATGTGGAATCGCTATTCGTTGAGGCGGAGTTCTCTTTGCTAGAGACGAGAGTACCGGTTCTAAAGGACCGTAACTTTTGATCCGACCGTTGGATCGCCCTCAAATTTTTTCAGGAGTTCCAGAAACCTGTTTTCCGTAGAGTAGATGTGGAATCGCTACTCGGTGAGGCGGAGGTCTCAGCGCTCTAGACCAGCGTACCGGTTCGAAAGGGCCGTAACTTTTGATCCGACCGTCGGATCCCCTGAAATTTTTACAGGAGTTTCCGGACGCCGTTTTCCATGCAGTAGATGTGGAATCACTACTCGGTGAGCGGAGGTCTCTGCTCTCGAGACTAGGTTACCGGTTCGAAAGGGCTGTAACTTTTGATCCGACCGTTGGATCGACCTCAAATTCTTACAGGAGTTTCCGGACGCCGTTTTCCTTGCAGTAGATGTGGAATCGCTATTCGGTGAGGCGGAGGTCTCTGCTCTCGAGACCAGGTTACCGGTTCGAAAGGGCCGTAACTTTTGATCCGACCGTTGGATCGACCTCAAATTCTTACAGGAGTTTCCGGACGCCGTTTTCCTTGCAGTAGATGTGGAATCGCTATTCGGTGAGGCGGAGGTCTCTGCGCTAGAGACGAGAGTACTGGTTCAAAAGGGCCGTAACTTTTGATCCGATCGTCGGATCGCCCTCAAATTTTTACAGGAGATTCCGGAGGCCGTTTACCTTAGAGTAAATGTGGAATCGCTACTCGGTGAGGGGGATGTCTCAGCGCTCTAGACCAGCGTACCGGTTCGAAAGGGCCGTAACTTTTGATCCGACCGTCGGATCGCCCTGAAATTTTTACAGGAGTTTCCGGACGCCGTTTTCCGTGCAGTAGATGTGGAATCGCTACTCGGTGAGGCAGAGGTCTCTGCACTAGAGACGAGAGTACCTGTTCAAAAGGGCCGTAACTTTTGATCCGACCGTCGGATCGCCCTCAAATTTTTACAGGAGATTCCGGAGGCCGTTTACCTGAGAGTAGATGTGGAATCGCTACTCGGTGAGGGGGATGTCTCAGCGCTCTAGACCAGCGTACCGGTTCGAAAGTGCCGTAACTTTTGATCCGACCGTCGGATCGCCCTGAAATTTTTACAGGACTTTCCGGACACCGTTTTTCATGCAGTAGATGTGGAATCACTACTCGGTGTGGCGGAGGTCTCTGCTCTCGAGATCAAGTTACCGGTTCGAAAGGGCCGTCACTTTTGATCCGACCGTGGGATCACCCTCAAATTTTTACAGGAGTTTCCAGACGCCATTTTTGATGCTGTAGATGTGGAATCGCTACTCGGTGAGGCAGAGGTCTCTGCGCTAGAGACAAGAGTACCGGTTCAAAAGGGTCGTAACTTCTGATCCGACCGTTGGATCGCCCTCAAATTTTTACAGGAGATTCCGGAGGCCGTTTACCTTAGAGTAGATGTGGAATCGCTACTCGGTGAGGGGATGTCTCAGCGCTCTAGACCAGCGTACTGGTTCGAAAGGGCCGTAACTTTTGATCCGACCGTCGGATCGCCCTGAAATTTTTACAGGACTTTCCGGACACCGTTTTTCATGCAGTAGATGTGGAATGACTACTCGATGAGGCGGAGGTCTCTGCGCTAGAGACGAGAGTACCGGTTCAAAAGGGCCGTAACTTCTGATCCGACCGTCGGATCGCCCTCAAATTTTTACAGGAGATTCCGGAGGCCGTTTACCTCAGAGTAGATGTGGAATCGCTACTCGATGAGGGGATGTCTCAGCGCTCTAGACCAGCGTACCGGTTCGAAAGGGCCGTAACTTTTGATCCGACCGTCGGATCGCCCTGAAATTTTTACAGGACTTTCCGGACGCCGTTTTTCATGCAGTAGATGTGGAATCACTACTCGGTGATGCGGAGGTCTCTACTCTCGAGACCAAGTTACCGGTTCGAAAGGGCCGTAACTTTTGATCCGACCGTTGGATCGCCCTCAAATTTTTACAGGAGTTTCTGGACGCCGTTTTCCATGCAGAAGATGTTGAATCGCTACTCGGTGAGCGGAGGTCTCTGCTCTCAAGACCAGGTTACCAGTTCGAAAGGGCCGTAACTTTTGATCCGCCCGTTGGATGGCCCTGAAATTTTTACAGGAGTTTCCGGTCGCCGTTTTCCTTGCAGTAGATGTGGAATCGCTATTCGGTGAGGAGGAGGTCTCTCCACTAGAGACGACAGTACCGGTTCAAAAGGGTCGTAACTTTTGATCCGACTGTCGGATCGCCCTCAAATTTTTACAGGAGATTCCGCAGGCCGTTTACTTAGAGTAGATGTGGAATCGCTACTCGGTGAGGCGGAGGTCTCAGTGCTCTAGACCAGCGTACCGGTTCGAAAGGGCCGTAACTTTTGATCCGACCGTTGGATCGCCCTCAAATTTTTACAGGAGTTTCCGGACGCCGTTTTCCATGCAGTAGATGTGGAATCGCTACGCGGTGAGGCGGAGGTCTCTGCTCTCGAGACCAGGTTACCGGTTTGAAAGGGCCGTAACTTTTGATCCGACCGTCGGATCGCCCTAAAATTTTTACAGGACTTTCCGGACGCCGTTTTTCATGCAGTAGATGTGGAATCACTACTCGGTGAGGCGGAGGTCTCTACTCTCGAGACCAAGTTATCGGTTCGAAAGGGCCGTAACTTTTGATCCGACCGTTGGATCGCCCTCAAATTTTTACAGGAGTTTCCGGACGCCGTTTTCCATGCAGAAGATGTTGAATCGCTACTCGGTGAGCGGAGGTCTCTGCTCTCAAGACGAGGTTACCGGTTCGAAAGGGCCGTAACTTTTGATCCGCACGTTGGATCGCCCTCAAATTTTTACAGGAGTTTCCGGTCGCCGTTTTCCTTGCAGTAGATGTGGAATCGCTATTCGGTGAGGCGGAGGTCTCTCTACTAGAGACGACTGTACCGGTTCAAAAGGGTCGTAACTTTTGATCCGACTGTCGGATCGCCCTCAAATTTTTACAGGAGATTCCGCAGGCCGTTTACTTAGAGTAGATGTGGAATCGCTACTCGGTGAGGCGGAGGTCTCAGTGCTCTAGACCAGCGTACCGGTTCGAAAGGGCCGTAACTTTTGATCCGACCGTTGGATCGCCCTCAAATTTTTACAGGAGTTTCCGGACGCCATTTTCCTTGCAGTTGATGTGGAATCGCTACTCGGTGAGCGGAGGTCTCTGCTCTCGAGACCAGGTTACCGGTTCGGAAGGGCCGTAACTTTTGATCCGATCGTTGGATGGCCCTGAAATTTTTACAGGAGTTTCCGGACGGCGTTTTCCATGCAATAGATGTGGAATCGCTACTCGGTGAGCGGAGGTCTCTGCTCTCGAGACCAGGTTACCGGTTCGAAAGTTCCGTAACTTTTGATCTGACCGTTGGATCGCCCTCAAATTTTTACAGGAGTTTCCAGACACCGTTTTCCTTGCAGTAGATGTGGAATCGCTATTCGGTGAGGCGGAGGTCACTTCGCTAGAGACGAGAGTACCGGTTCAAAAGGGTCGTAACTTTTGATCCGACTGTCGGATCGCCCTCAAATTTTTACAGGAGATTCCGAAGGCCGTTTACTTAGAGTAGATGTGGAATCGCTACTCGGTGAGGCGGAGGTCTCAGTGCTCTAGACCAGCGTACCGGTTCGAAAGGGCCGTATCTTTTGATCCGACCGTTGGATCGCCCTCAAATTTTTACAGGAGTTTCCGGACGCCGTTTTCCTTGCAGTAGATGTGGAATTGCTACTCGGTGAGCGGAGGTCCCTGCTTTCGAGACCAGGTTACCGGTTCGAAAGGGCCGTAACTTTTGATCCGACCGTTTGATCGACCTTAAATTCTTACAGGAGTTTCCGGACACCGTTTTCCTTGCAGTAGATGTGAAATCGCTATTCGGTGAGGCGGAGGTCTCTGCGCTAGAGACGAGAGTACCGGTTCAAAAGGGCCGTAACTTTTGATCCGACCGTCGGATCGCCCTCAAATTTTTACAGGAGATTCCGGAGGCCGTTTACCTTAGAGTAGATGTGGAATCGCTACTCGGTGAGGTGGATGTCTCAGCGCTCTAGACCAGCGTACCAGTTCGAAAGGGCCGTAAATTTTGATCAGACCGTCGGATCGCCCTGAAAGTTTTACAGGAGTTTCCGGACGCCGTTTTCCATGCAGTAGATGTGGAATCGCTACTCGGTGAGGCGGAGGTCTCTGCTTTCGAGACCAGGTTACCGGTTTGAAAGGGCCGTAACTTTTGATCCGACCGTTGGATCGCCCTCAAATTTTTACAGGAGTTTCCGGACGCCGTTTTCCTTGTAGTAGATGTGGAATCGCTACTCGGTGGGGCGGAGGTCTCTGCGCTAGAGACGAGAGTACCGGTTCGAAGGTGCCGTAACGTTTGATCCGACCGTTGGATCGCCCTCAAATTTTTACAGGAGTTTCCGGACGCCATTTTCCCTGCAGTAGATGTGGAATCGCTATTCGTTGAGGCGGAGGTCTCTCCGCTAGAGACGAGAGTACCGGTTCAAAAGGGCCGTAACTTTTGATCCGACCGTCAGATCGCCCTCAAATTTTTACAGGAGATTCCGGAGGCCGTTTACCTTAGAGTAGATGTGGAATCGCTACTCGGTGAGGGGATGTCTCAGCGCTCTAGACCAGCGTACCGGTTCGAAAGGGCCGTAACTTTTGATCCGACCGTCGGATCGCCCTGAAATTTTTACAGGACTTTCCGGACGTCGTTTTTCATGCTGTAGATGTGGAATCACTACTCGGTGAGGCGGAGGTCTCTACTCTCGAGACCAAGTTACCGGTTCGAAAGGGCCGTAACTTTTGATCCGACCGTTGGATCGACCTCAAATTTTTACAGGAGTTTCCAGACGCCGTTTTCCATGCAGAAGATGTTGAATCGCTACTCGGTGATCGGAGGTCTCTGCTCTCAAGACCAGGTTACCGATTCGAAAGGGCCGTAACTTTTGATCCGACCGTTGGATCGCCCTAAAATTTTTACAGGAGTTTCCGGACGCCGTTTTCCGTGCAGTAAATGTGGAATCGCTTCTCGGTGAGGCAGAGGTCTCTGCACTAGAGACGAGAGCACCGGTTTAAAAGGGCCGTAACTTCTGATCCGACCGTCGGATCGCCCTCAAATTTTTATAGGAGATTCCGGAGGCCGTTTACCTTAGAGTAGATTTGGAATCGCTACTCGGTGAGGGGGATGTCTCAGCGCTCTAGACCAGCGTACCGGTTCGAAAGGGCCGTAACTTTTGATCCGACCGTCGGATCGCCCTGAAATTTTTACAGGAGTTTTCGGACGCCATTTTCCTTGCAGTTGATGTGGAATCGCAACTCGGTGAGCGGAGGTCTCTACTCTCGAGACCAGGTTACCGGTTTGAAAGTTCCGTAACTTTTGATCTGACCGTTGGATCGCCCTCAAATTTTTACAGGAGTTTCCAGACGCCATTTTTCATGCAGTAGATGTGGAATCGCTACTCTGTGAGGCGGAGGTCTCTGCGCTAGAGACGAGAGTACCGGTTCAAAAGGGCCGTAACTTCTGATCCGACCGTCGGATCGCCCTCAAATTTTTACAGGAGATTCCGGAGGCCGTTTACCTTAGAGTAGATATGGAATCGCTACTCGGTGAGGGGATGTCTCATCGCTCTAGACCAGCGTACCGGTTCGAAAGGGCCGTAACTTTTGATCCGACCGTCGGATCGCCCTGAAATTTTTACAGGACTTTCCGGACGCCGTTTTTCATGCAGTAGATGTGGAATCACTACTCGGTGAGGCGGAGGTCTCTACTCTCGAGACCAAGTTACCGGTTCGAAAGGGCCGTAACTTTTGATCCGACCGTTGGATCGCCCTCAAATTTTTACAGGAGTTTCCGGACGCCGTTTTCCATGCAGAAGATGTTGAATCGCTACTCGGTGAGCGGAGGTCTCTGCTCTCAAGACGAGGTTACCGGTTCGAAAGGTCCGTAACTTTTGATCCGCTCGTTGGATCGCCCTCAAATTTTTACAGGAGTTTCCGGTCGCCGTTTTCCTTGCAGTAGATGTGGAATCGCTATTCGGTGAGGCGGAGGTCTATCCGCTAGATACGACAGTACCGGTTCAAAAGGGTCGTAACTTTTGATCCGACTGTCGGATCGCCCTCAAATTTTTACAGGAGATTCCGCAGGCCGTTTACTTAGAGTAGATGTGGAATCGCTACTCGGTGAGACGGAGGTCTCAGTGCTCTTGACCAGCGTACCGGTTCGAAAGGGCCGTAACTTTTGATCCGACCGTTAGATCGCCCTTAAATTTTTACAGGAGTTTTCGGACGCCATTTTCCTTGCAGTTGATGTGGAATCGCTACTCGGTGAGCGGAGGTCTCTGCTCACGAGACCAGGTTACCGGTTCGGAAGGGCCGTAACTTTTGATCCGATCGTTGGATGGCCCTGAAATTTTTACAGGAGTTTCCGGACGGCGTTTTCCATGCAATAGATGTGGAATCGCTACTCGGTGAGCGGAGGTCTCTGCTCTCGAGACCAGGTTACCGGTTCGAAAGTTCCGTAACTTTTGATCTGACCGTTGGATCGCCCTCAAATTTTTACAGTTGGATCGCCCTCAAATTTTTACAGGAGTTTGCGGACGCCGTTTTCCTTGTAGTAGATGTGGAATCGCTACTCGGTGGGGCGGAGGTCTCTGCGCTAGAGACGAGAGTACCGGTTCGAAGGTGCCGTAACTTTTGATCCGACCGTTGGATCGCCCTCAAATTTTTACAGGAGTTTCCGGACGCCGTTTTCCTTGCAGTAGATGTGGAATCGCTATTCGGTGAGGCGGAGGTCTCTCCGCTAGAGACGAGAGTACCGGTTCAAAAGGGCCGTAACTTTTGATCCGACCGTCGGATCGCCCTCAAATTTTTACAGGAGATTCCGGAGGCCGTTTACCTTAGAGTAGATGTGGAATCGCTACTCGGTGAGGTGGATGTCTCAGCGCTCTAGACCAGCGTACCAGTTCGAAAGGGCCGTAAATTTTGATCCGACCGTCGGATCGCCCTGAAAGTTTTACGGGAGTTTCCGGACGCCGTTTTCCATGCAGTAGATGTGGAATCGCTACTCGGTGAGGCTGAGGTCTCTGCTCTCGAGACCAGGTTACCGGTTTGAAAGGGCCGTAACTTTTGATCCGACCGTTGGATCGCCCTCAAATTTTTACAGGAGTTTCCGAAACCTGTTTTCCTTGGAGTGGATGTGGAATCCCTACTCGGTGAGGAGGAGGTCTCAGCGCTCTAGACCAGCGTACCTATTCGAAAGGGCCGTAACTTTTGATCCGACCGTTGGATCGCCCTCAAATTTTTACAGTAGTTTCCGGACGCCATTTTCCTTGCAGTAGATGTGGAATCGCTAGTCGGTGAGGCGGAGGTCTCTTCGCTAGAGACGAGAGTACCGGTTCAAAAGGGCCGTAACTTTTGACCGACCGTCGGATCGCCCTCAAATTTTTACAGGAGATTCCGGAGGCCGTTTACTTAGAGTAGATGTGGAATCGCTACTCGGTGAGGCGGAGGTCTTAGCGCTCTAGACCAGCGTACCGGTTCGAAAGGGCCGTAACTTTTGATCCGACCGTTGGATCGCCCTCAAATTTTTACAGGAGTTTCCGGACGCCGTTTTCCATGCAGAAGATGTTGAATCGCTACTCAGTGAGCGGAGGTCTCTGCTCTCAAAACCAGGTTACCGGTTTGAAAGGGCCGTAACTTTTGATCCGCCCGTTGGATCGCCCTCAAATTTTTACAGGAGTTTCCGGTCGCCGTTTTCCTTGCAGTAGATGTGGAATCGCTAGTCGGTGAGGCGGAGGTCTCTCCGCTAGAGACGACAGTACCGGTTCAAAAGGGTCGTAACTTTTGATCCGACTGTTGGATCGCCCTCAAATTTTTACAGGAGATTCCGCAGGCCGTTTACTTAGAGTAAATGTGGAATCGCTACTCGGTGAGGCGGAGGTCTCAGTGCTCTAGACCAGCGTACCGGTTTGAAAGAGCCGTAACTTTTGATCCGACCGTTGGATCGCCCTCAAATTTTTACAGGAGTTTCCAGACGCCGTTTTCCTTGCAGTAGATGTGGAATCGCTATTCGGTGAGGCGGAGGTCTCTCCGCTAGAGACGACAGTACCGGTTCAAAAGGGTCGTAACTTTTGATCCGACTGTTGGATCGCCCTCAAATTTTTACAGGAGATTCCGCAGGCCGTTTACTTAGAGTAGATGTGGAATCGCTACTCGGTGAGGCGGAGGTCTCAGTGCTCTAGACCAGCGTACCGGTTCGAAAGAGCCGTAACTTTTGATCCGACCGTTGGATCGCCCTCAAATTTTTACAGGAGTTTCCAGACGCCATTTTCCTTGCAGTTGTTGTGGAATCGCTAGTCGGTGAGGCGGAGGTCTCTGCTCTCGAAACCAGGTTACCGGTTCTAAAGGGCCGTAACTTTTGATCCGACCGTTGGATCGCCCTCAAATTTTTTCAGGAGTTGCAGAAACCTGTTTTCCGTAGAGTAGATGTGGAATCGCTACTCGATGAGGTGGAGGTCTCAGCGCTCTAGACCAGCGTACCTATTCGAAAGGGCCGTAACTTTTGATCCGACCGTTGGATCACCCTCAAATTTTTACAGTAGTTTCCGGACGCCATTTTCCTTGCAGTAGATGTGGAATCGCTAGTCGGTGAGGCGGAGGTCTCTTCGCTAGAGACGAGAGTACCGGTTCAAAAGGGCCGTAACTTTTGACCGACCGTCGGATCGCCCTCAAATTTTTACAGGAGATTCCGGAGGCCGTTTACTTAGAGTAGATGTGGAATCGCTACTCGGTGAGGCGGAGGTCTCAGCGCTCTAGACCAGCGTACCGGTTCGAAAGGGCCGTATCTTTTGATCCGACCGTTGGATTGCCCTCAAATTTTTACAGGAGTTTCCGGACGCCGTTTTCCTTGCAGTAGATGTGGAATCGCTACTCGGTGAGCGGAGGTCCCTGCTTTCGAGACCCGGTTACCGGTTCGAAAGGGCCGTAACTTTTGATCCGACCGTTTGATCGACCTTAAATTCTTACAGGAGTTTCCGGACGCCGTTTTCCATGCAGTAGATGTGGAATCGCTATTCGGTGAGGCGGAGGTCTCTGCGCTAGAGACGAGAGTACCGGTTCAAAAGGGCCGTAACTTGGGATCCGACCGTCGGATCGCCCTCAAATTTTTACAGGAGATTCCGGAGGCCGTTTACCTTAGAGTAGATGTGGAATCGCTACTCGTTGAGGTGGATGTCTCAGCGCTCTAGACCAGCGTACCAGTTCGAAAGGGCCGTAACTTTTGATCCGACCGTCGGATCGCCCTGAAATTTTTACAGGAGTTTGCGGACGCTGTTTTCCTTGCAGTAGATGTGGAATCGCTACTCGGTGAGGCGGAGGTCTCAACGCTCTAGACCAGCGTACCGGTTCGAAAGGGCCGTAACTTTTGATCCGACTGTTGGATCGCCCTCAAATTTTAACAGGAGTTTGCGCACGCTGTTTTCCTTGCAGTAGATGTGGAATCGCTACTCGGTGCGGCGGAGGTCTCAGCGCTCTAGACCAGCGTACCGGTTCGAAAGGGCTGTAACTTTTGATCCGACCATTGGATCGCCCTCAAATTTTTACAGTAGTTTCCGGACGCTGTTTTCCTTGCAGTAGATGTGGAATCGCTATTCGGTGAGGCGGAGGTCTCTTCGCTAGAGACGAGAGTACCGGTTCAAAAGGGCCGTAACTTTTGACCGACCGTCGGATCGCCCTCAAATTTTTACAGGAGATTCCGGAGGCCGTTTACCTTAGAGTAGATGTGGAATCGCTATTCGGTGAGGCGGAGGTCTCTGCGCTAGAGACGAGAGTACCGGTTCAAAAGGGCCGTAACTTTTGATCCGACCGTCGGATCGCCCTGAAAGTTTTACAGGAGTTTGCGGGCGCTGTTTTCCATGCAGTAGATGTGGAATCGCTACTCGGTGAGGCGGAGGTCTCTGCTCTCGAGACCAGGTTACCGGTTTGAAAGGGCCGTAACTTTTGATCCGACCGTTGGATCGCCCTCAAATTTTTACAGGAGTTTCCGGACGCCGTTTTCCTTGTAGTAGATGTGGAATCGCTACTCGGTGGGGCGGAGGTCTCTGTGCTAGAGACGAGAGTACCGGTTCGAAGGTGCCGTAACTTTTGATCCGACCGTTGGATCGCCCTCAAATTTTTACAGGAGTTTCCGGACGCCGTTTTCCTTGCAGTAGATGTGGAATCGCTATTCGGTGAGGCGGAGGTCTCTCCGCTAGAGACGAGAGTACCGGTTCAAAAGGGCCGTAACTTTTGATCCGACCGTCGGATCGCCCTCAAATTTTTACAGGAGATTCCGGAGGCCGTTTATCTTAGAGTAGATGTGGAATCGCTACTCGGTGAGGGGATGTCTCAGCCCTCTAGACCAGCGTACCGGTTCGAAAGGGCCGTAACTTTTGATCCGACCGTCAGATCGCCCTCAAATTTTTACAGGAGTTTCCGGACGCCGTTTTCCTTGCAGTAGATGTGGAATCGCTATTCGGCGAGGCGGATGTCTCTCCGCTAGAGACGAGAGTACCGGTTCAAAAGGGCCATAACTTTTGATCCGACCGTCGGATCGCCCTCAAATTTTTACAGGAGATTCCGGAGGCCGTTTAGTTAGAGTAGATGTGGAATCGCTACTCGGTGAGGCGGAGGTCTCAGCGCTCTAGACTAGCATACCGGTTTGAAAGAGCCGTAACTTTTGATCCGACCGTTGGATCGCCCTCAAATTTTTACAGGAGTTTCCGGACGCCGTTTTCCTTGCATTAGATGTGGAATCGCTATTCGGTGAGGCGGAGGTCTCTTCGCTAGAGACGAGAGTACCGGTTAAGAAGTGCCGTAACTTTTGATCCGACCGTCGGATCGCCCTCAAATTTTTACAGGAGTTTCCGAACGTCGTTTTCTTCGAGTAGATGTGGAATCGCTACTCGGTGAGGCGGAGGTCTCAGTGCTCTAGACCAGCGTACCGGTTCGAAAGGGCCGTAACTTTTGATCCGACCGTTGGATCGCCCTCAAATTTTTACAAGAGTTTCGAACTTCGTTTTCCTTGCAGTGGATGTGGAATCGCTATTCGGTGAGGCGGAGGTCTCTTCGCTAAAGACGAGAGTACCGGTTCAAAAGGGCCGTAACTTTTGATCCGACCGTCGGATCGCCCTCAAATTTTTATAGGAGATTCCGGAGGCCGTTTAGTTATACTAGATGTGGAATCGCTACTCGGTGAGGCGGAGGTCTCACTGCTCTAGACCAGCGTACCGGTTCGAAAGGGCTGTAACTTTTCATCAGACCGTTGGATGGCCCTCAAATTTTTACAAGAGTTTCGAACTCCGTTTTCCTTGCAGTAGATGTGGAATCGCTACTCGGTGACGCGGAGGTCTCTGCGCTCGAGACAAGCGTACCGGTTCGAAGGGGCCGTAACTTTTGATCCGCCCGTTGGATCGCCCTCAAATTTTTACAGGAGTTTCCGGACTCCGTTTTCCTTGCAGTAGATGTGGAATCGCTATTCAGTGAGGCGGAGGTCTCTTCGCTAGAGACGAGAGTACCGATTCCAAAGGGCCGTAACTTTTGATTCGTCCGTCGGATCGCCCTCAAATTTTTACAGGAGATTCCGGAGGCCGTTTACTTAGAGTAGATGTGGAATTGCTACTCAGTGAGGTGGAGGTCTCAGCGCTCTAGACCAACGTACCTGTTGAAAGGGCCGTAACTTTTGATCCGACCGTTGGATCGCCCTCAAATTTTTACAGGAGTTTCCGGACGCCGTTTTCCATGCAGTAGATGTGGAATCGCTACTCGGTGAGCGGAGGTCTCTGCTCTCGAGACCAGGTTACCGGTTCGAAAGGGCCGTAACTTCTGATCCGACCGTGGGATCGCCCTCAAATTTTTACAGGAGTTTCCGGACGCCGTTTTCCTTGCAGTAGATGTGGAATCGCTACTCGGTGGGGCGGAGGTCTCTGCGCTCGAGACAAGCGTACCGGTTTGAAGGGGCTGTAACTTTTGATCCGACCTTTGGATCGCCCTCAAATTTTTACACGAGTTTCCGGACGCCGTTTTTCATGCAGTAGATGTGGAATCGCTACTCGGTGAGCGGAGGTCTCTGCTCTCGAGACCAGGTTAACGGTTCGAAAGGGCCGTA
>Ga0325414_1004677_pt1 | contig 14360 bp, 5 predicted proteins | sample PopdelMetagenome_8_FD_206183 | JGI IMG/M metagenome (GOLD analysis project Ga0325414, IMG submission 206183) | Populus deltoides microbial communities from Bellville, Georgia, United States - Leaf-PdKOR-R3 | ecosystem: Host-associated > Plants > Phyllosphere > Phylloplane/Leaf | place: USA...
ATTAAAAATGGCTCCCTAGAATTTTTATGAACCTGCGAAAGCAGTTGCTTGAACACAAAGAATATATTGGTAACATCGGCATGCAGACAAATAGGTCAAGGCTTACAATCTTGCTTTCTCCGGTCATACTAGATTGATCAATATCAAGGGAGCAGCCAGGTATCAAAATTCCACCAGCAGGTATCTGGAGATATGTTATGGATGTCCGTAAGTTTCATGTGAGAAAATGGAAACAAAATGAAAGGGAAAATCCAATTACCTGATCACCAATTTTAAGGGGTACAACATCACCAACAACAACATCGAATATTGACACTTTAGGTCTTCTACCATCTCTGATAACCTACGCACATGCCTTTAAAATAAAAAGACAGTACGTAGAGAAAAAGTGTCTATAGTCGAAAACTATTTAGCGGCGCACCTCTAAATGAATATTTCTCTTCTTCTCGATTAAAAAATTGAATTGAAGATCTTGTCTGTAATCATTTATGGCTGAAGAAAAGGGAGGGGGTGCGTCAGTGTAATACATCCAGTAGAGGAATGGCATGTGGTACAGACTAATGATTGTTGTGGATGCTTGGAAAAATAAATTAGAAGAATGCAACACACGTCACTGGCTGTAAACACAGCAAAGAGATACAAAGTAATCCAAGATGTATATCACCACCATCAAGCCAAGTTGTCCTTGTAAGAAAGTTTGTCCTCTCAACAAAATGAATATAACCTCATGATTGTCAAAATATCTTACATGACCACAAACACTAGTTTATGATTCACTTAAGTTATGGTTAGGAGCTAAGCAATTTTTAACTTCTTGCTATGCAATGATAGAGATTACATGTTGAAGGTTTTAGATTACTCTCTAAAATTTTACAATATCACCCTAAAGTCTGAATTTTTATTTTTATTTTTTTCAATAACCACCATAGGCTGTTAGCTCCCATAACTGAGACAGGCAGAGAGGTCTTAAATTGCATGCCAATCATAATTTTCAGGGGGAAATTTAAAAGAGTTGTAGTCTAGCTAGGAAACCTTATTGGATTTTTGCTGTTGATCCATACCTGTCACAACAACGCCAACAATAACTGCAAAAGCAATGCTGGCTCCATCATACCATCCTTTCTTAATACCCTACACGGTGGGGTGTAAAGAACAATTCATAGATCAGAAGCAGGACGAGAAAACATTAATATGAGACAGAGTGATCCATGTATTTATATATATGAACCTGACAGCATTCATCTACTCTGTTTTCTTTTGTGTGCTTACATATTTAAATGTCAGGGCATTTGTTTATACCTCTGTGCACCTCGCTCATGCATGATATGTTGTTTTAGATAAAGTCAACCGTCAGTTTCTTTTACCAACAGCAAACAGGATGGGTGCCATGCAATAAATAAAAACATAACCTACGCACTAACGCACAAGACCAAAAGTTTATTCTATTTCTATGAAGAAAGGATGGGGGATCGAGTTTCCAAAATTAGTTACAGAAACCAATTTATTGGTCCTTTAAAAAGATTGAAACAATTTCTACGGGATCATGCAGTCAAATAATTTTGCTATATTTATTGTTCAAACTCACATCTGTCTTCATGCCCAGCCCAATAGAAACCACCGCAGCTATCATCAACATGATCAAAGTAGGATCTTGACAAGCTTCCCCAAGAAAAATCTGGAGTTATAGCACAAAAAATATGGATCACAGTATTCACCTTTTTCTTATAGGAAGGAAAAAAAATTAAGAAGAAGAAATCGAGTATAAATATGTGTTTAGTAATGCATTGCAGGTTTTTTTTTAATTGAAAATGTATTAAAATAAAATTTTATAATTTTTTTTTTAATTTTCCATATCAACACATAAAACCATCAAAAAAACCCCTAAAATATTAATTTAATATTTTTTCAGTCAAAAAACACTTTAAAAAAATTAACAACAAAAACACTTTCTAGGACAAAGTAAGTTACCCATAAACTCTTCCCTCTTTTCGGAGGATATGTATTTGATCCAAATGCACTCTTCCGTTTCAGTAAATCAGCATTGTCTCCATGAATTCCCTTCTCTAAATTTGTTTTTAATGCATCTGCAACCCCTTTTACCTGATATGATATAAACAAGAAAAGTAAGATACCAATAGTAAAATCATATATAAATCAAGAAGAAATACTTGGGGTAGACTTACCCCACCGATTTCCACCAAAGCATCATGGTTGTGATCCATCGTGATTTCAGAAAGTTGCTCCTGGCTAATTCCAAAATCACCAATGGGGGATGGATATGATGTTGTGGTTCCTGTCAACAAGTTTCAGTCAGTTCATGTTGAACTTGGGTTGAGATTAGGCCATCCATGATGTGACAAACTCTAAACATAATAGAAAAAATATTACCATCTAAAAATTTGAATTCCTAAGAATCACTATATACTCAATGAAGAGACAAAAATTCTCTCCAAAACAAGTTTCGAATGAACAGGGGAACAACAAAAGTCTTGGGAGCAAAAATGCACTCCCAGATTCCCTATTGTTCACACAACAGGACGAGCAATTTACATTTTGTCCCCACCACATATTTAAAATAGAAGTATTTAGTTAATTATCACTATAATTTTTAGCCCTTAAATATATTTTTTTAAAATCATAAACACAAAAACTCCACCATATCAAACACACTTAACATATTTCAAACCATACTACGCAATTAAACACCTTTGCAGCACCATCACATCAGAATAAGCAGAGTAATTACATATATAATAATTAGCATTCAACTAATAAGCCAAAAGAATATCACAAAATATATTATATGATAGCCCCAAGTAAACTTTAAAATTGCTACTTGCTCGCCTACCATGCATAGAGTAACCTTCTTCTATTAACATGCTAAACGCAACGCATATAATATATATATATATATATATATAGACAGTTAAAAAGTATATCAAATCATAGCTGTTATTCCAAATTACTCAGCATTTACAAGAAGCCAAAAAAATATAAAGAAAGGTACCTTGTGCCCTCGCTCTAGCTTCTTTGAAACGAAGTGCAGCTCCCATCACATAAGAGTAAGCAGAGTAATTACATATATAATAATTAGCATTCAACTAATAAGCCAAAAGAATATCACAAAATATATTATATGATAGCCCCAAGTAAACTTTAAAATTGCTGCTTGCTCGCCTACCATGCATAGAGTAACCTTCTTCTATTAACATGCTAAACGCAACGCATATAAAATATATATATATCGACAGTTAAAAAGTATATCAAATCATAGCTGTTATTCCAAATTACTCAGCATTTGCAAGAAGCCAAAAAAATATAAAGAAAGGTACCTTGTGCCCTCGCTCTAGCTTCTTTGAAACGACGTGCAGCTCCCATCACATAAGAGTAAACAGATTAATCATATATATAATAATTAGCATTCAACTAATAAGCCAAAAGAATATCACAAAATATATTATATGATAGCCCCAAGTAAACTTTAAAATTGCTGCTTGCCCGCCTACCATGCATAGAGTAACCTTCTTCTATTAACATGCTAAACGCAACGCATATAAAAAATATATATATCGACAGCATCATAGCTGTTATTTCAAATTACTCAACATTTGCAAGAAGTAAAAAAAAATATATATAAAGAAAGGTACCTTGTGCCCTCGCTACATCTTCTTTGGAAAAATGTGCTTCACCTATCACATCAGAGTAAACAAATTAATCACATATATAATAATTAGCATTCAACTAATAAGCCAAAAGAATATCACAAAATCTATTATATGATAGCCCAAGTAAACTTTAAAATTGCTGCATGCTTGTCTACCATAGAGTAACTTTCTTCTATTAACATGCTAAACGCAACGCGCATATATATATGTATATACACTGTTATTCCAAATTATTCAATATTTGCAAGAAGAAGAAAAAAATATAAAGAAAGGGTACCTTTCATGCTACTTGTAACTCGAATAGATCCAGCAGCCTAAAGAAAAAAAAAGTTGGCTCACATAAATCAAATCAAATAAGTACTGAAAAAATTGAAAATCAAGTTGAAAGATGTAAACCAATTATGTACCCGTCTTGCTCGTGCATGTGCCTTCTCTATTCTCTTCTTCTCTTCTTCCTTCTTCAAGTCCAACGTGTATCGAAATCGACGAGAATTATTAAGCACAAGCGCAGCTTGCTACAAAACCCATGTTGTAAATTTCTCATTAGCCAAAAAACCATTAATAAGTAGATGGAGTTTTTTTTTTTTTTTGAAAAAAACATGATGTTAGAGCTTAAATCAGCTTGTAATCCATATTCGACACTTGAATTCGACAGTAATTTGGTTGTTTTAATTGAATGCTACATGGAAAAGGAAAAAAAAAGAGATTTAATAAAATTTTGACAGTAATTTAACTTGCCGATTTGATAGCATAGTTTCACATATATATATATATTGCTTTCATAAAAAAATTTATTGCAGTTTATGAATTATATCACTGCAACTGTTCATGATGTGTAGGAATCAATGGAAATGGAAAGATAGCAATGAAAAAAACAAAAACAGTGAGATTTAATCTTGGGTTAATTTCAATTTGCTTCCCAATATTTAAACCTAGTTTATCAACTAGTGACATTCAAAACTAATCCTTCAATCAATCACCCTCTTATATTTCAACTTCATCTCAATCCCACTAAAAGCAATTAACTCTAGTTTTCTAGTTTATTTCATGAAAAGTATTTTATGAAACCATTTTTCATATTTATTTACTATTAGAAAAATTAATTAAGAAAAAAACATTTTTTAGTAAAAAAAAAAAAATTAACTTGATTTCTAAGAAAGCATTTTTTTTTAATTTTGGGTGGAATATAAAAGTTACAAAAAATTCAAAAATTTCTTTTTATTTGTTTATTTAATATCTAATTTGATCATCAATTTTTTAATTAATATATATTTTGTTTTTATTTTTTTTTTCAATTTCATCCCTTAAAATTTAATTTAAATTGACTTTTGTATTAACTTTGGTCTTCATTTTTTTTATTCTTATTTGTTTTTTCTCTTATATTTTCTTAATTGATATTTTTCTATTCTATTTTCTATTGATTTTTTTATTTAAAATTATATTTTTTTTTAATTTCATACTCTTTCAACCTTTTTATTTATCATCTTCGGTCCTTATTCTTTCAATTAACTTGAAAAAATAATTGAAACATTAATAAGTAACACTTAAAATGGTTTTTTAACTAATTTTCTATAACACTGTTAAATATTAAAAAATAATATATTTTTAAAAAATTCATTTTAAAAAAAAATATTTAAAAAAAAAATTGACAAACAAAAGGGCCTCAATTAAAAATCTTATTTTCCTTGATCAACAATAAAAGATATTTTCACGCTAATTTATGTGTCCATTAAAATTAAACCTTATCTCTAAATGATCTTAAAAATACACCTATAATTACACGGATATAGTACAATTAAATTTTTTTAATAAAGTTGTCTTCATGTTGTTTATTAGATATTTAAATCTAGGAAATTAAAAGAGTATACAAATTTTATTGACCTCCTTTATCTCATGGAGTTTACTCGTTAAAATTCTGAATAGTTGATTTGAAGTTTTTAAAGAAAACTAACAATGATTTTCTCTCCAAATATTATATGATAAACCTAAACATTTCATTTGGTTTAACAGATTTCTTGTATCACTAATATAGTTATATTCAGGTTTCCTTTTTTTAGGAGAAACAATTATTCAGGTCTCCAAATATTACATGTTATTTCCTAAGTTTATATATATATATATATATATATATATATATATATATAAAACACTTGTGCAAAACTCAATCAATAACACAAAATAAAAGGAAAAATAAATTGAGTTGTTCAACAAAGTCTAATTCACAAAACTAACTTTACTAATGAATATTAAAGATTATAACTACTATTTAAGCACCCATGCAAATATTGGTCAAAGTATAAAATTTCTAATAGGCAACATATCCTTTCTTTTTACACTAGCATTACTCTTCGATATGATCCAAAGATAAACATCGGTACCAAGAGCATTATTGCTTACTACATATAGGAGTACCACCCACCAATGGTTTCTACAATCGAAAAGAAAAGCAAGGCATATATATCCTATATATTACATAAATAATCAAAATCTCCAAGTGCCTAATACATGTACATATACCTTTAATGGATACCTAATACATAGCCTTATTTAACACTCTTTCTGTATAAATAGAGATGTCAATCGTTCTTCAACTCCAAAAAAGTTGTCAAGATTATCCGTTGCCCTTTCACCGACTGTGAGACATGATGGCCAGGTGTTTTTCCACTATGTTCGGTTTATTTTTGCAATAGCTAATATTTCATTCCTTCGATTCTTTTTAAACATGGTACTGAGGTGATGTTATATATTTGCTCATTCAATAACGGAGAATCTGAAAACACAAATTAATTCATGGTTTATATATTTCTTTCCTTTTGGTTTCTTATGCATGATGTTCATTACAGTTATATGCCAAAAACTATCTCCATCCAATAACTGTTAGATAGGGTCTTAGAATATAATTTATATTATTTTTTAACACACCTCCTCAAATAGAGATGGTGAGATTTGAACTCGTGACCGCTTGGTCATTAAGGTTTTGATATCATATCAAAGAACTATCTCAATCCAATAGCTTAAACTGTAACACGCGCGCCCTCTCAAGTAGAGATGGTAAGATTCGAACCCGTGACCGCTTAATCATTAAAATTTTGATACCATATCAAAGAATCATCTTAACTCAATAATTTAAATTATTAAATGAGATTATAGAATATAATTTATATTATTTTTTTAGAAACAGGGGCTTGCTACATTTGAAATGATATATGAACTTTGAAATATCCCAGGGGTGGCAAGGGAGCTTGTGAGGGTGATAGGTATGTCTGGCAGAGGCAGGGGGGTTTGCATGTTTTTTCTAGCCCTTCCTTAATAATATTTATAATTTTAGTAATAAAATAACTAATTTTAATCATTTTAAAATAATTTTTTTAATTTAACCCCTCCTAATTTTACTTTCTTGCTCCGCCCCTCAATCCAGGAATGTGGGACGGAGAAAAGGTGCAACGTTGGTCTGGGTCGTTGTCCAGCCGAGTGCTCTGATAATTGTTGTGCTGTAAAATGTGCTCAGCAAGGTCCTCCAATTCAAGGGCATTATGATGGCCGTTTACGCCCTTGGAATGTTTTGTGTCAATGCAGCGATGATTGTTCTTAAAATCAATCTTTATTTCAGGCATGTTATAGTTTTGTGCCATTGAGAATAAGTTATACCTCCTTAATTTCACTTCACATGTAAGGGTCGGCTTAAGAACTGGCTGGAAGAACATTAAATAAAACTCTAGCAATGTTTATATCTGTTTTGAGATTCTCAATTTCAATCATAATTTATATCATGTCAAGTTCTAAAACATATAGAAAACTCTTACGAGAAAATATCACTAATTTCCTCACAGCCTGCACATGATGCAGTTGCTGCTCTCAAAACCAAAATTTCCACCCTTCTTTCTAACAGTCGCAACTCACATAAAACAGTTATATTGTAGCAGCTGCCTTGGTTTTTTCCACGGCTAGCATATACATCTAAATACTAAATATTTATGTTAGTTGTTTGATGCATTTGTGCATGTAGAAATTGAAGGTTTTGAGAATTTGACATTACCAAAAAGGGATCTAACCCACCAAAACATAAAAGAGGGATCTAATCCACCATAACATAATAGGTAGATAGCCTAACATATGCTTTTATGGACCAGTAAAACAGATTTAGACTCAAAAGAATATCTAGTTGAGATAAATTAAGTTAGCACCTTAAAACTGATATAATTGATGATTCGATTGTTAGATCAGGTTTAAATTTTTAGAAGTAATTCTATAAGTAATTTTTCTTTTAAATGTTATTACGTCAATTATCGAGCCATTGGATCTTCTAGAATTAGGTTTAGAAGTTGTTGTTTAGTTCGATTTTGTTATTTTCCTGGGATTTTTCGACTTTATTATTTTTATTTTGGATTCTATTTTAATTTTTGTAATGTTTTCATATTTTAGGTTATTTTCTAATAGAAATAAGTTTTCATGGTCTATTTAAAGGTATTGTAAATCTCTTAAAAGAAGCAGCTATTATATATTTAAATTTCAAAAAATAAAATTGTGAATTTATATAATTCACATTTGCAGTTTTTTTGCTTATTAAAATTCTTGTATTTTCTATGTTATTATTGTCTTCCAACTGCATTATCGTTTAATCCAAATCCATGAAAGAAAGTAAGCTTCATTTCCTTACCTATATATGCAGGGCAATAATATACTAACAATGAAACTTTATTTTACACTAATCTTATAATAATACTATACATGCACCAACCAAGTTTAAATAATATCATCATTTAAAGCTACCATCCCAACTTGTTTTCATTGGTTATTAATAGAGCAAAGACTAAGCTTTGGGATCAGTTGACCTCAGAGTTAGAGGATACAGTACTTTCTTTTTGGTCATTAAAATTTAAATCAAATGAATTTAGAATACTCAGCAGCAAAGCAAATCAGTTGTGATTAATTTATGTTCTCAAAGAACGAGTCGCGCGGGTGAATATACTTACGAGATTTTATGGCAAGTAAGATGATAGTACGTACAAGATGACAAATTGAACCTTAAATTATTTAAATGAAAGAGATCAGTAAGCATTCATGTGTATCCCATCCATGATCCAACAATGGTGGCCTGAGTTAATACTCTGTATGCTAGCAATCTAGAGGGAGAAAGAGAGAGATTTGCGTACCCTCCATCTGAGAAGGCGATCGGTAGAGGCCATTTTGGTGCTGGGGATATCAAAAGGATCATCATCATCACCATCTACATCAAGTCTCCTTCTGTATGCCAAGCCTCTGAATAAGCTTGTCATTTCAGTTAATTTTACTTGAGAGACACAAGAGAGATGTATATATATATATATATATATAGGCAGCTTGAATCGCCCATCAGAGTACTTCTAATGCTGTCCTTGATTATCTTAATACTTTAAAGTAGAAAAATAATAATAGAACCGGTCACCAAAAGCGTCCGGATGTTGTTTTTTAAGTATTTTTTTATTTAAAAATATATTAAAATAATATTTTCTTACTTTTTAAAATTCAATATAAAGTGAAAACGTAGATGCCAACTGTAACCTGTAAGGTAGCGAAGGTTCATGGAGCTTTTTTCCAGTGGTTTAGATTCTGTGGAATGTCTTTGTTTAAATTGTATTTTATTTTAAATATAATTTTTAAAATTATTTATTCAATTAACATACATTATAATTTTACATAGATTTCACTGATTTTTTTAAAAAAACATTAATTGTAAAAAAATCACAATTTATAATTTTTTAAAAACTTATTTTATCAAATTACAATTACAAAATCTGTTATAGATTCTTTTTATCATATCAAAACTGTTGTGGATATCTTTTTTTAATATTCCAAATGTAAAGCTAGATATGGTATTAAGTTGTCTCTTTAGCTTTAGGACGGTGGGCCAAGTCTATTACTGCAGTCAAGAAAATTTAGAAATTTTTTTTAATACTTTTATATTTTTGAATTAAAATAATTTTTTTAAAATAAAATATATTTTTTAGCAAAAAAATATAATAAAACGTAATATTTACCACAATTCCAAATAAATAGATATTCACAAGTTAAGTCTCAGGATGTTGTTATTTTTACTGTGAAAATTATATTTTATGATTTTTTTTAAAAAATAGCTAGAAATTAATATTGTAGATATATTTAGATTGTTTTAATATATTAATATTAAAAAAATATATATATTTATAATAAAAAAAAATTGCTAACTGACTAACCAGACTTCTAGTTGACACTGGCCAGTGACTCGGTGCTCCTACAATTAGCTTTTCTTCTTCAAATCTAGACAAAAAAAATATATTCTTATGGGTCCTCCTCTTTAAATTGCAATGACAGATCATGTCACCTGTTGGTACATGGTCCCCACCTACTCATATGCCATTAGCTGTTGTCGTCGCCTAGGTAACCTCGTGTTTTTCGAGCGCGTATTTCTCACACAGTAAATCATACGTCTAACACGGATCACTAACCCAACACGGATCACCAACCCAACCAAGAGGTTTGCTGTTTATGTGATCTTATGTGATCTCAGGTTCGAGTTTTGTGATTATTTATATGATGGTCATTGAAGGCTTATATTGTCGTTAACTTCAAGACCCGTGGGATTAGTCGAGGTGCGCACAAGCTGACCCAAACACTCACGTTAAACTAAAAAAAAAACTTCAATCTATTTCAATACCCGCAGAAATTAATTGAAATATATTCTGGATATTTCGTGAATAAAAAAAATCAATCTATTTTCTTTGAAACAACCACCAATCCAATTGAGCCGGCGTATTCCCACCACCACATACGATAAGAGTGTATTTTATTTATTGAGTTACTAGTAACAGTACTATAAATTTAAAGTTTGTTAAAAATTTATATAGTTATTAATTTTAAGATCTATAAAATTAGTTGAGGTATGTATAAATTAACTAAATATTTATATTAATAAATAAAAAAAATATATTTTAGTTATAATTATCATGTTAGGTTTTATATTATGTGAGCAGTTGAATAATCTAATGGAAGTACCTAATAATTCTCTCTCTCAAAAAAGGTTAACAAACTGTTAGGATAATTGTTATTGAATAAAATTAACAAAACTTGACATATTGTGTTGTTACTTATTTTTGGGCTCCATGTGTTGGAGATGGTGTGTATCCCTCTTAAACCAAATGCAGGAATTTAGTTTATGGTTGTTGGAAAATTAACAAAAGTAGAGAAGAAAAAAATGTTTTTCGAACCCTGTTTCAGCTGTCTTTTGCTCTCTGTATTCTTCCTCTTTGCTGCTAAAATCATCAGGATGCTTAGGCTAATTAGGAATATTTATAATGCTAAATTTGTTCCTTCTTTATCTGGTCTTTAAGGTTGGATAAATCCCTCAGAATTTGCACTAAAAAACTGATTCTGTTGTTGTCGCAATTCTGTTGTAAGACCAGCTTTGTTCCAACTTAGACTTTGATTCTAACTTGATTTCGTGCAATATCTGACCATCCCAGCTATATGTTATCATTCATGACATGTTAAAAAATTGATTTGCACCTTTTTTGGGTACTAAGGCCCGCTATTCTTATGTTAGATCTCAGTCATATTGGGAAATTCGGCATTGTCAACTTCCGAATCAGATCAGGAGACCCATTTTGACCAACCAGATTGCTGCCGGATTCTGTCCTTCAAAATGATTTTATCTGACTTAAAATCCTTCATGAAAGTTGTAGTCTTGTACGTGTAGATAAATTTGGGTTTTTGAATCGCTCGATTTTGATATCAGAAGCTTAAGATGTTTTCGTTTGAATATCTAGTGTGAAAATAGAGGATCCTGCCGCGAGAAAGATTCTGACCCGAGTTTGCAGTACAATGGGGACTGGTTGAGGTCTAGATTGTGCCAAAATTTAATCATGGAGAAAAAATGTATATTGGGACCCGATTTAATGATTCAAGGATTTATCGGGTTAATTAAAGACCAATATTAAACTTTGGAAAGTTAATTAGTTTTATTGAAGGAATTGAAAAAACAGGGATTGAATCAGAAAACATCATAATAATTTTTGTTACTTGGCTGCCATGTTGGGGGAACATTTCTGCTTCTTCAAACGACGCCGTGTAATCCTTCATCTTAACAAACCACACTACGCCATATGAAACAACCCCATAGTTAAATTAATTAGCATGGTACTATTCATTTGTGTTTTGAAAACAGTACCCCCCGTTTGCAATTCCTTTTTTCTTTTTTTTTGCAATCGTTCCTGCTAGTCTGTTTTTTTCCCTCTCATCTTTGCATCCTCTGGCTGGTTTGGTATACAAGAATATCACCCTTTTTCACGCCAAATGTTCAGCTACAATTCAGTTTAGCTCCAGTCCATGGAAAACAATTTTGCGCCTCCTTTGTGCCAGTTTTGAAATGATAAAAGAGAGGAACATCCTCATGATCCAAGGGCTTAGATTTTTTCCCTAATACATATGGTCAAGATGAGAGAACATGTTGGCGATAACATATAGCATCAAGGCTAATATCAAGGAAGCAATATGTCAATGAGATAATTACTGAATCATATATGTTAAGAAAATAATTACTGCAATATAAAAGACCATATATATAGGAATTGATTGGTGCTGGTTATAGAATATATAATCATATTTCCTTGTATAGCACGTATGTCTTTAAATAGAGTTGGTAAAGGTTTTTATATAAGTGAATCTCCCGCCATATGCAAAGGTGGGTTTTCTTTCATCCTTTTGTTATTGTCTAAACCTTTACTGAATAGAGAAAGAAAAAAAAAACAAAGAACAGGGGAGAAACAGGGGAGCTAAAAAAAATAGGAGAGAAAGAGCAGAGAAAACTAAAAGGAATAACACAGTCGAAAACAAGAAAACACGAAGGAAAGAGCATCAAAACTAGCGTTGACATCGTCTTCGTTATCTCAAGAACCAGTTACCACCGATCGTTCGCAAAAGTTCCAGCATCATCGTCTCCGTCCGTCTCAGTTATCAGGTAAGTTTCATACATTCCTTTCACTTTGCATTTTAATTACATAAGTACTGTGCATCTTAATTTATAATTAGTCGTTTCCTATAGCAAGCGTGCGTGTATATTTCACGCATACCTGGTTGTTTTGCCCAACCGGTTCACTGGCTTGGGCTAGTGACCCAGCTAGGCCTGCTAGGTCCAGCCCAGCCATATGGGCCGAGTTAAACCTAGCCCAAAAAAATAATAAAAAAAGAAAGAGGTTGGTGGTTTTCTCGAGTATTTTTTTTGTTTGTATTTTTATATTACAAAAATACAAATCTGGCATTAAAATATCCGGTTTTCTATGAAATGTTGCAATATATATATGTGTGTGTGTGTGTGTGTGGAAAAACAAAAAAACAAAAAAAAAAGCTTTGTTTTCATGTATACGGTCAATACCCTAAAAATATTTTGAACATTCCTTTTTAAAAAAATAAAAAATAAATATTTGATATTTCAAAAATATGTTTTAGCATGGATTTCTTAAACACAAAAATTATTTTCTTGCATTTTGAATTTTACAACATGTTTGTAAATTTCAAAGGGTGTTGGCTAATATTCCAAAAATATAAAAATCTTATTTTTGGGCAATTCCTCTCTTATTTTTGGGCAATTCCTCCTTATTTGCTATTAATATTTGGACAAAGAAATCCCAAAGAGTTATATCCAAAATATTATTGGGAATAATTTGTTATTATTCACCGGTAATATTTGCATAAAAAAAACCCCAAGTGATTAATATCCAAAATATTTTTTCTAGAAATAATAAGTTATTACCCCTTAATAATATAAGGGCAAAGAAACCTATGAAAAGTAAATGTCCAAAATATTGTTTGAGAGTAATACAACCTGTTTATTTTTAATATAAGGGTAGATTTATGCCTAAAATGTTATTCAGAACAATTTAATTGCACATCTTTAAAAGAAGCCTCAACTATAATTGAGGATATTTTAATTTTTGTTCAATGATTTACGAGTCGTGAAAGTAGAAAATACTAAGGTAAGAACGGACTTTTAAGGCATTTTGAATTTCCTTAGATTTCTAAACTTAGTTTCTTTTCTTTGCAAACTACAAATCGCGAATACTTGAAATACTAAGGGAAAAATGAGCTTTTAAGCACATTGAATCTCTTTGGATCTCTATCTTAGTTGTCTATTAATTCACAGATTGTAGATTTAGTTTAAATCAAATACAGATTTTAAGAGATCTGCATTGGTTCTCCTTGGCACTCTATAGACATATTTAAAGGTATGATCCATATTTGCCAAAGGTTCTATCTTTTAGACTTGGAGTCCAAGTTTATTCATCATAGTAAACTTATCCAAAAAAAAAACTAATAGGATTAGAGAACACCAACACCATAGCAATTATAAGGCAAACCAAACACCAAACAACTTATTTTAGGTAGGGCGTACTAGGGGTGCTAAAACCTTCTCTTTACGCAACTAGTCCCTTGCCTTAAAATCTTTAAAAGACCAGTTAGGTTTTCTGGTGACCATAATACTAGATGCTGACTCCCCTTTTTACAAAACAAAGACCCCGACATTAATCCTCGCTTCGGGAAGAGTTGTCGCGACGTTATGTTCTCGCGAGGGTACGACACATGGAACCAATATTTCTTTATTCCCCTATTTTGTTGTTCTTGCAAAAACAAAACGTTTTGACATGTTAAAATTAGTTTGATTTTATACTGAAATTCTGATTGAGA
>Ga0325414_1004678_pt1 | contig 14359 bp, 7 predicted proteins | sample PopdelMetagenome_8_FD_206183 | JGI IMG/M metagenome (GOLD analysis project Ga0325414, IMG submission 206183) | Populus deltoides microbial communities from Bellville, Georgia, United States - Leaf-PdKOR-R3 | ecosystem: Host-associated > Plants > Phyllosphere > Phylloplane/Leaf | place: USA...
CCCACCCCCTCAATCGCCCCCCCCACCTTCTCAACCATCACCAGTGTATTCACCTCCACCAGTGTATTCTCCTCCACCGCCTCCTACTCCACCTCCCCCAACATCATCACCGCCACCACCACCATCCCTGTCTCCCCCGCCGCCTCCTACACCACCCCCACCATCTCCATTACCTCCATGTGTACGTTCCCCACCACCGCCTCCACCAAATTCACCACCACCTCCATCACCAATATTCTCCCCACCACCACCTATTCCTTACTATTATAACTCCCCACCACCCCCATCACCTCCACATTCGCCTCCACCTCCACATTCGCCTCCACCACCAGTTTATCCTTACTTATCACCTCCACCACCACCTCCTGTCAATTCTCCACCTCCCCCAGTTTATTCATCACCGCCTCCACCCCCACCATGTATAGAACCGCCTCCACCTCCACCTCCACCATGTATAGAGTATTCACCACCCCCACCCCCACCTTCATCGTCACCGCCTCCTCCTATACATTATAAGCCACCACCATCACCATCCCCACCACCACCACCACCAGCAGTTTACTACCATTCTCCCCCACCCCCACCCCCACCCCCACCCGTAATCTATGGAAGTCCGCCACCTCCGACTCCAGTGTATGAGGGACCATTACCACCAATCACAGGGGTTTCATATGCTTCACCTCCACCACCACCCTTTTATTGATTCTTTTGAGAATTTCCGATCTCTAACCTTCCATCAAACAAGGAGAGAAATACTATGGATTTCGTCATCAGGGTTTCTTTTTTCCTCTCGTGGGCGATTCTCGTCGCTCTTCTAGAGAAAATTGAGAAAGAGTCTGGGCAGTTTACATGATTGAATCATCTCTTGCAGATGGTCTCAGTCAGATTTATTGCATTGTTATTACTGATCATTGTTAAAGAATTGAAGCAAAGAAGACAATTTAGAGAGGTAAGAGGGGAAATTGTCTCCATATTTATTTGAATTGTTATGGAATATTTGAGTTGCGAAATAAAAATGGCAGAGAAAGATCAGTAGGTTGCAGAGAGAGTGCATGTATAGGGATGGAACGGAGACCATAATCAGGGCTAGCTAGCATTGCTGCTCGATTGTGTTCTTTTTTCTTTTTTCTTCTTTTATCATACCTGGTTCCTTATTTTTGTTTTTCGATTTATAGTATAATAATCACGAACACTTCACTTGTATTACGTTGTTATTTCTCTTCTTCTGTGAGATTGAACCTTACAAATGGTTGTGTACTGGTTATAATGTATGATTATGTAGATCTTGCTAGGATAAAACTGTCCAGCTGCCGAGACAATAGCCATTTGTCTATATTTGTTGTGATTAGTTGTGGTTTTGAATTGATTCACCTTTCTGGGAATCCATGGCGTTTCAGCTCCGGTGATCCTACTCATCTAGTAAATGCCAGTTGCTATATATATATATATATATATTCGGTGGGGAACACTTTGGCAATACTATTTTCCAGCTTGTGACATTTTCTGAGGCCACCTATTTGCGCCGTGTTGTTTGCTTAATATCCGATCGAGGCTAGCTAGATGCATGGCGGGACCCGAACAGCCAGTCTAGGTCCCCCTTGATTGGTGCTAGATGAGCTCCTTGATTTCCTCCTCTTTTTTGTCATTAGATTAGCAATATTGCTTGCTTGAAATCGGTTTATCTGACTTTGAAATTAAGCTGTCGGCATGGGTTCTTAACTTTCCTATTGATGATCATTTACTATAATACTTGATGAAGCTCGTGAAGAGCGGAGTCAAATTGGAAACTTCTCCTTAGGTGTGGTGTGCTTGCCTGTGCTTGTTGACTCTTGTCCTAAACGACGCGCCCTTTTCTTATTTTCCAGCTGCTTGACTGAGACCTCTTTTGGATCATCCTTTGTCTTTGCCGTTGCCTTTGTTTCACATGATGAGATGAGATGCGATGTTTTTTGTTTTTTCTTTTGTTATTTGCTACGCTAGTGGGATTACGAATCTAATAAAATTCACGTAAAGACAATTATCCCTCACTGCCATTGACCATCCCACCAGCGCAGCTGGTCTTTGCCCATTACGCATGGTGGCCAAACGTGCCCTCCACCACCACCACCAAGTTTAGTGAAGCCCATATGCGCTAAGCACGGTTTAGCACCTCTCTCTCCCCTTGGATTGAGAAAAGCAGCTATCCAGGGCAGGTGGCCATACGGGGTCCCACGTTATTAAATCCCAGCTGGTACACCTTTATTTGTATTGTTGCGGAAATTTAAAGGCAAGAGCACAGTTTTCGTGGGTGCTTTTAATTTCTTCCAAAAACACGGTTGGCTTCCAGTAGGGCTCTTGCTTTTTGCATATAAATACGTATACATGCATGCACTGGGGCTAATGAAGCGGAGCCTAAGAGAGTTTGTGCAATGCAGTACTAATAATAATAATAATAATCATAATAAAACATGAAAGGGGACGACGAGTCCCTCTCATCTGACGCGTTTTGTGGGGCTAGGGTTTCATCAGTTTGTAAATTCATTTGGTACTATTCTATGCAAACACCTACTTTGCTAAAAGTACTTTTAGGGAGAAATGCCATAAATGAATTATCTCTGCCCTCTACGGCTCTACTTACCCTATGGGAGGGAGGGAGGGAGGGAGGGAGGGGAGGGGAGGGGAGGGAAAAAAAGAAAAGAAAAAAAACTGCTGTCTAAGTAAAAGGCAAAGGCAAATCGCATAATTAAGTTTGCATGTTACCATAATGGCATCAGGAGAAGTTACCTTATAACATGACAATGGTGTCGAACGCCGGCTAGGCCGATGGTCCCTCATTCAACTTTTTAAATTTAAATTTCTGTATTAATACCAGAGAAATTCTTTCATTTCAATACAGAAGGTAAGACTTGTATAGCCGGACGGATCAATTCTGTAAATTATTGACCTAAAACATTGACGGAGCTTTATTTCAAATTAATTTTTTTATCAAAATAATATTGTTTTTGTTTTTTTTATATATATACAAATCAATTATAACTTAGATTGAATCGATATTTATGAGTTAACTTATCTAACTCGCAACTTGAGTCTTGAACTAAATTGACCTTCAAGTTGAGACTTATAACTATAAACATGACTATCATTTATTCAGGGGCTCTCTGGATAGGCTATATTACGGGCATGTATTTAGTGTCCATTTCAAATTTGTGATATTCATTTTATCATATAAGTAGATGGAGAATAAAAATAGAGAGGAAAAATAGAAAAAGAATCAAAAGGAAAAATCTTAAATCCTCATATGATTTCTCCAACAAATCCCTATAATTTAATATCTTTTCCTCCAACAACCAATCTTAACTCAGATTTATAGCATATTTTGTCTCTACGCTCTTAATATTTTCTAATATGATCCTTCTAATTTGTTTTTTTAGTTGTTTTGTCTGCTTAATAATTTTTTTTCATAGTTGTTTACATCGTAGGTTTATTTATATATAAAACTAAAATTGTTATGAGGTGATAACAACTCTAATAAAAGGAAGCAAATGTAACATCCCAATTACCGAGACAACACACCAATCATAATATAGGTAAAACATAGTAATTTTTTTTTTGAAAACGAAATCATACAAGGTTCACTGAAATTTCTATGGAAATTTTGGCAGAGTTTCCCTTGTACCGGGAAATCCTAAGTTATTGACAAACAACTTGTACACTTCTATTAATCATTATCAAATCACGACCCAATCGTCTTAGGTCTCAATTCTCATCAATGCTCATAAGTACAACAATAATTTTCCAAATATTCATATAATAAGAACGAGTATTAATTAGTACTTAAATAAGAAAAACAAACATACATGGAAATTATAAATCCATGATAATATAAATTATGTTCAGACATTTGATTTAAAAGATGTTATTACAATTCAAGTCATAATAGTTTCTTGAGATACAAAATACACCAGCATTTGTTTAGTTCTAAATGACACAAAAGATAGAGGATCTAAAATATTATTCATATCATGAATATGATGAACCTGAAACAAATATAACATTGAAAAATAATTATCATAAAAAGAAATTCTAACATTAATAGTGAAACAATATATTCAAAGCTACATATTATCATATTCTTTATAATTTTCCATCTAATCCCCTTTTAATATTTCTAGATTTATTTCTTCTTGATTCACTAACATTTTCCTTTCCACTCCTAAATTTTCCGACGAATGTCATATGTTAATGTTGAAGGACAATTCCTTTAAAAATACCGATATCAATTCATTGATACCATCAACTATTCTCCACAAGATTATTAATCAAATTTTTCTTCTCAAAACCTTGGGATTGTAATGCCGATACTAATGAATATTATTAGCATCATTAGTAGACCTTACCACGACCGACTAATCAAGTTTGTTGTAAATACCGATATCAATGCAACCCATTGATATCATTAACTATTTCTAACCCGAAATAGTTAATCAACTCTCAATAATACTTTGGGATATCTTTGAAAACACCGATGTAAAAAATCCTTGACATCATTAGCTTTCACAATAGGAATAACTAATCAAGTTTCATGGAATTGTCGATATCAACGTCGCTTCTTGATATCATTAACTATTCTTAACCCGAATAGTTAATCAAGTTCAATATCCCTCATTCTCTAGAATGGTCATGCTGACGTTAATAAACCCTATTATCATCATTAACATCTCATACTTGGGACTGACTAATCAAATTCAAGAAAACTGTTGTCAATAAAGTCTATTAATATAGTTCACCATTCCTAACTGGAACAATTAGTCAAGTCTGTTTCATTTCTCATTTATTTCATTTGATCGTTTCTCCTTTTAGCTACATCAATATGTATACAATCCAAGAAATAAACAGATTTTCATAGTTACATATATTTAAGAAGGGTATATGTAGATGACACCTACCTGTTGTAGAAGCTCGACTTGCACTCCCTTGTTGCTGTTGTGCCTCTCCTGTTGTCCCTCCTAAATTCACAGACATACCATATTATTTCTTTTTGAAGTTACATTTCTCATAATAGTAATAATAACAACAATGTTGACTTCCTTTTAACAATTGCTTCCTTTACATTTGTGTTTCCCATTACATCCTTTAAGATCATTGTTCTTTATTTAATCATAACTAACATCACAAATTTGATTTTGAACACATTTTATTTTATTTCAAATGCTAAGGCACGACACTGCATATATTTTGAAGGGAAGGAAACCCAATTATGCTAACATGACTAAATTTCCTGTTTTGACAACTTGTCAAAATTGCTAGTAGAGGTTGCAGTTCGACCTCTTCTCAGATATTTACATATATTTAGAGTTCTAGAGCTTCAATTTAAATGAGGTTAGGCTCGTTGGAAAGCTAACATCATTGGCTATAATTTCTATGAGGAAACATTTCCTATATTTTTATCATTTTTTGGCTCGAAATGTCTCTGGAATCAAGGTGATGAATCTGTCTAGTTTTCATCAATGGTTTAAATGAACCTTTAATATCCTCATTTCTCCTCCCTTTTCTCTCAAGACAACCATTTTTAAATATGACCTCCCAAAGATCATTTAAGCTAATTCACCCTTTTTTGTGTAAAGTGGTCAAAAATTATTTCAAGAAACATACGCATTATTGGATTCCATATTTTCCTACATTTCACAACTCCTCCTAAGTCAAGCCATAAACCATACATTATAACCAATAGACTCATTTCTACCTTAGATAACACACGCACTCGATTTATAAAATTCCTATACTATCAAATTATCATGTTTTACTTATGAATAAACTTTCTACTACACCTAATTTGCCCACTATTAACATATGAAATCTCAAAACACCTCTCTCCCCTCTTAATCTTGCCTTGGACGAAACTTAGCCTAAGGGAACCGGGTTCCCTTCTCCTTCTCATGCAATCATTTATCCTATTTAGTCATTGTTCACATTATGACAACACATCATAATGACTTTATCAAGAAAATCATAAATTCTTCTCATCCTATTCATTCCCGTAATGGACGACCACTCTTGTTCCCTTAACCATTGGTTTTTATTTGGTATTTTTATATGATTTCATGTTCAAGGTAATTTATAATACTTTAATTAATCCAATTTCAACAAATTCTACATTTTTCTAATTTTACTCAAAAACCCTAATTTTAATTCAAGATTAGTACACAATTCATAATCGAATTTAAATTGCTTTTTACAATTAGGTTTAGGGCTCCTTACCTAGTGATAATTTAGATTTCGATTCTTAATCGGTAGAAAAATTTCAACTCCTCCCTCTTTGCACGCAGACGACCCTTTTCCTTTCTTCCCCTCACAATTTCTTCACTTATTTCTTACTAATTCCCTTGCCAAAAGATGTTTTCCCTACCAAGTAATTTAGAACTTGTATAGACTTGACAAATCTTGGTGTTTTTCTCTCAAATTTTGGTGGAAAAATTTGAAATTCTTCCCCTCCTATTTTTCTCCACGTCGGCCTCATAAAGGAGAGAATGAGGTATTTATTGTCCCATTCTTTTTAATTACACTTTGGCCCCATTATTTCTTCTTTTTACAATTTGAGTTGTATTTCTTTTTTTTTTCTTTTAAAATCCCCCCTTAACAACTGAATTTATTTGGTTTTCCATACATTTAACCTCACCTTCTTCATCACGAGGTTAATTTAAAGTTTCTTTTCTATATTATTTTTAATTTATGTAAAAGTTTATTCTCAATGTTTACAGTAAAGATATGTTTTAAAAACACCATTATGTAAAGAAAACATAAAAGATCTAAAGGAGAATAAGTTTGCAGAAAATGTAAGTGTAGAAAAATAAACAAAAATTATAAAGAAAGCAATAAAGAAAATAAAAGCAATAAAACCCTTTAGGAAAAGAAAAAAGAAGAAGATATATTGTAGGAATCTAAAATATGCAGGGCTGACCCTCATTAAGGGTAGTATTTGGCCCTATTTATATTGTTATAGAGATTGAATCTTACATGTCCAAGTAATTCTAATCCTATATATATATATATATATATATATATAGGCTTATTAAATTCTAATACAATTTAAATTCATCTTATGTTGATATACACATGAATCATAGTATAATCTCTGATTTCTGGTTAATTATTGTGTTGAGTACTTTCGTTTTGAATAAGACTGTATATCTCTAATTATATGTACTTTCAAACTCTATTGGTCGATCATTTTTTTTAGTTGCTTGGTTGATAGGTTGACTACTTCTTCAACACTTTTAGTTAATTAAGGACTTTTCCAGCTTGGTCAATTCTTTTAATTCTCAATCAATTTTAACTTGTTTCCTCTACTTTATGGTGAACAATCAATGTTCTCTTTGCTTAACATATGTATATTTATTTTAGATGTAAAAATTTCCCTCGTGTTGCTTTATTTCTCAAATGAAGGAATATTAACCTTATCGTACTTGTATTAAAATCAATCGATCAAATAAACAAAGTATGATGTGGCAAATAATATTGTTCACCTAAAATCAGTCGATTATGTTTTAAAATATGTCTAACATGTCAAACTCTTTAGTTAATCAATTTAATTTAAAAACTATGTATGTTTTGGAATTTGGGTGTGTCGTTTAAATTTTTTAACTTGCACTCAATTCTTCATCTTTTATATAACAATCCTTAAATCTTCTAAAAGCCTTGGAGATTTTTATATAAAGATTTAATCAAGAACCCTAAACTCCTTTTTTCCTATTAAAAACAAGAATGACAACCTCAAGCTTTAACTCCATTAAAATCCATGATTATTTGGCATTACCATAACCTTAAAGATTTCTTACCCAATGTAAACTAGTTTATTGTTAATGCTACACCAAGATATATGAGTGGAGAATATCTTAACCTGTTTATATCACAATAAGCAAAAGATTACCATTTTATTGTAGATATTAAGAAAAAAAATTCCCTTTTAGCATAACCATGAAAATCTCAAAACATAAATCAAGCCATTTTAATATGGCCAAGCATTGTCCTTATCAATTAGATGATGCAATAGGATACAAGAAAGTTTTGGTGAATAATGAAAACATTAAAAAATCTTTGATATTATTCAGCTAACCATAATTACCACCAACCTAAAAAGAGTCATTAGTCCCTCCTTTTCTATTTCAATCAAAGCCTAACAACCTCTTTTTTTTCCAGGTATGAGATGCAAACTATTACTTCTCATGTCCTGGCCTTAATATGAGGTTTATATATAGTAGGTGAAGAGCTTTGCACTTTCATCTAAATTTCTACAAGCCTTTTCAAAGACTTATTGTTGAATGTTCATGAATTCGATGTATTACTGGGAAAAAAAGGAAAGAAAAGAGAAACTTAACCTTTCATATAAAATATATAGCCTTCTTATTGTACAGTTCCGGACAAAATTCAAGCCTTGTTAAAGTTCTTCTTTAACATGGATTCTCTTACTTCGGCTGACCTTAAATAGAGCAGGCCTTAGGCTGAGCTAAGAAGACTCAAGAGAGCTGAGCTAGCAACATATGACTCGTATTTGGGCCCGTCATAAAAACCATATCAATTGATAATTAAACCAAAATATTTTCTCTTACTTTAGTTCAAGTTTCAACATGTCCGTTTTGATACATCACTAGTTCATAACTTGTGCTTATAAAAATTATTTGATTTGATTTGATTTATACCATGAACTTCAAATCTGATACATATTGAACGACACCATTTTTTTAATAATGAGATTGTAACATATCAGATGACATCATTTTTAAAAAATATTGGGAGGACAACATGTCGAATCAACTCAAACCAATTTTGATTAACCTGTAAAACTTACAATCCAAGTCATTAGATCATAATAATCCCATTAAAAGAAAACCAAAATAAATTATGAAGCCTAATTCCCAATAAGCTAAAATGTTGAGAGAATATATATATATATATATATATATATATATATATACACACACATTCAATTTAGAAAGAAAGACAAAATAAAAGCAGTCGAATCACTAAACCTACAACTTGAGTCATGAGAATATATTACCTTATAGAAAGAAGATTTAAAAGCATTATGAAACTCAACTTTTAACTACCTCATTATTGAAGGACAAAATCGAAAAGAAACAATTAAAAAAACCACTTCGAATCAACCCAGGTTAACATGGCAAACTCATGACAGGGTCATGAGACTAAGATAACTTAATAGAAAGCAAATTGGTAAAAATCACAAAGTTCAACTTCCAACCAATTAAACTCGTGACCTGGGTCATGAGAATGAGATTACTCCATAAAAAAATGAAAAATTATGAAGACTAGCTCTTAACTAACCCAATGTTGAATAACAAAATAAAAAAAAATTAAAAAAACAAAAAAAATCCTAATCAACATGGGTTAACTTGGAAAACGCAAAACCTAAGTCATGAGACTGGGATAACTTAACAAAAAGCAAATAAAAAAATAATCATGAATTCTAATTCTCAATAACTAAATTCATCACCTGAGTCATGAGAAAGAGATTCCCTATACTAAGCAAATTGTAAAAAACTCTGAACCCTAACTCTTAACCAACTCATTGTTGAAGGATGAAATCAGAAAATAAACATTTAAAAAAGAAAAAAAAAAGAAACAACCTGGTTTAACTTGAAACCTATGTTATGAGATTGATATAACTTACAAGAAAAAAAAATAAGAAAAAACCATAAAGTCCAATTCTTAACCAACTAAATATTGAAGGCCAACATTAAAAAAAAAATCCCACATCAAACCTTGTTATGTCTTCAAACACATGATTTAGTTCATAAGACTTGGATTACCTCAAAGAAAGAAAATAAAACAATTATAAAGGTGAATCTTCCAACCAATCAAATGTTGAAAGATAAAATAAAAAAAAATTACAAACATTAATTAAAAGAATGATGATCAAAATTGATATAAGAGCAAACTTTACAAAGCGAGGCATGAAAACAGAGGCAAAGAGAGAGAAAAGAAGAATGGGCCACCAACGACACATTGCCATTTGACTTGCATCATTTGCTACCCCATTGGGTAGCCCTTGCTGAGACGATTCAAAATACATGGTGGAACAGCATTTTTGCTGGTCAGAGGATGAAGCATGTGCCTCCACAACATGATGATCTCTTCATTCTTTAGCGAGTGCAACACAAGCTCAAGTTTTACCCCAATTGCTTGTCCAATCATCTCTGCTCTTGTTTTAGCTCCAGCCCTAATTATTTTAAATTAGTAAAATTGAATTTTATTTTGCAAAATCAAGCATTAACCATTTGCCAAAAATCTTTCTTGACTTTGCGAGATCCTGACATATTGGCCACAAAAAAAAAAAACCCTTCAAGTCCAATCCTAAATAAACTTAATGTGAAATGATTAAGTTGAAATAAATATAAATAGACAAAAAGGAGGGTTCAACCTTCCCTTGCCCATACATTTTAGTCTATGATTCTAGCTAAAAAAAGGAGTTGAATATTTAACAATTATTCAAATCCGATCCCCGTAGCTTTAAATCAATAAAATTTAATTTAATTTTTGCAAACCAGGCATCAATCAAGCAAAGGTTGTTTTTTGACATTGCGAGACCCCCTAGTTTATGACTAATCATTTTGTTTAGTTTTTTTTATTAGGGTTTTAGATGTAGACTTTAATATTTGGAGAATGTAAAACTACACAGTAGAGTACACCATCATGTATTAAAAATAAAAAATGTAAAATAAATTTGATGCTAAAATTCAGACTTTAGAATGATTAGGGTTTAAATGATAAGGTAGAGACTTCCTCATGAAAAGAGATTTGCCTTAGACCTTAGAAAAAGACCAACGAATAGAAATTTGACTTAGAAAAACAATTAAACAATAATGCAACTTACCTTAGGTGGGGTTCACTAGAGGCGATGCGTCTTCTCCTTGCACAACCAATCCATTACCCAAACTCTCGCAAACCATAGATTTTTAATAATCATTATACTAGGTGGCGACTCCTGAACCTTAATCATAATTTTATGATTAAACTCAAAACTATTTCCTTTTCCATTCAACACCACACCTCGCTTAGGAGGGAGGCACGTTTAAAGCGCGCCAAGACCAATGCCATGACTACGTCGTGCCCCCACATGCGACAAATTCGATGTATTACTGAAAAAAAAGAAATAAAAGAGAAACTTAACCTTTCATACAAAATATATAGCCTTATTGTTTTGGATATGCAAAAACCTTATATGCTTCGACCGAAAGTAGGAAAATTGTTATAGGACCTTTTGTATTAAGCCACATCTATAGGGTATTGGAGAATGCTAGGATAAATATGAAGATTACTATTTTATAATAAAAAAAAATATTTATGAAATCTAAAAACAACTTGTTCTTTCATTTTATAAGTTTTCTTTTATATATTTTGGAGGTTAATTCTAGTCGTTAAGTATTTATGATTTTCATTCTTATAGATGAATCATGCAAAAACAATTGATCCATCTAAAATTTAATAGAAAAAACATCTTGAAACATGAGAAAAACAAAGTTTTAGGATAAAAAACAAACACCTAAAATTATAGTGGCAAGAAAATGTAGAAATAAAAAACCTTTGGCGACTAAATTGAACTTTTATGAAAACCACAAAGACTAAATTAAGCTTTTCACAATATCCAAGGACTGTCACGTGAGAGGAAAAAAAAAATTTTAAAGACAAAAAGGCAAATACCTAAAACTACATAAGCAAAAAATGTGAAATTCAAAAATTTTAGGGAACAAATTGAACTTGTCTAAGATTTCAGGGACCAACTTAAAGAAATAAAGATTTAAGATAAAACATAAGCAAATAAAATTTTAGGGATGGAAATGTAAAAAAATACAAGTCTTAGGGACCTAATTGAAACTCTACCAAAACTTAAAGGACTAAATTGAACTTTTCTCAACGTTATGAACTCAAACACAAAGAAAATAAAATCTTAGGACCTAAAGGAAAATACCTAAAACTATAGGGATGAAAAATGTAAAATTTAAATAAATTAAGGACCAAATTAAGCTTTTAAAACTTCAAGGATCAAATTAAATTTTTAAATATTGCACCATCGAGTAACATTGCAATCTATAATAAATTGTGTTTTGTTGCATTGTACCAGCTGCTATGGTAAAGGTAGAAAATATTCTAGTTTATACTGTAATAAATATTGTTAGTAATTTTAGAAAAATCTCTCTCGTGTTGTAGTCTATCAATCAAAGATGTGTTGTAATGGATTTGAACATCTTTTGCAAAGCTATGCCAGCTATGGATTTGAACATGATTCCTTAGTTGTGGAAGTTGTTCAAAGAAAACAGGAGACCTTTAGGTTGTGAAACTACTGTTCCAACTTTTAAGGTCCATCAATCCCTTTCTCGTTTACATTGTATATGATGCTCTCCGAGCTGGGTTTTGGTTCCCATTATTTATCGACCTCTAGCCCATGGTCCCTAAGATTATAAATCTTTGATGTAAAGCCTGTCCGAGGTGCAATATATAGACAACTCTGGACAAACTTCAAGCCCTGCTGAAGTTCTTATTTAACATAAATGCTCTTACTTCAACTGTCCTTAAGAAGAGCAGGCCTTAGGCTGAAGCTAAGAAGACTCAAAGGAGCTGAGCTAATAACATGTAACTCGTATTTGGGCTCGATATATAAACCATATTGATTGATAATTAAACCAAATATTTTCTCTTACTTTAGTTCAAGTTTCAACATGTCCATTTTGATACATCACTAGTTTATAACATGTGCTTGAAAAAGTTATTTGATTTGATTTATCCATCCATTAATTTACATAATTTATTTGAAAACTAATGGCATAAAAATTTGATTACCTCAAAGAAAGAAAAAAAATATATTATAAAAGTGAATCCCTCAACTAATCAAAAATTGAAAGATAAAATTAAAAAATAAAATAAAAATACAAACATTAATTAAAAGAATGAGAATCAAAATTAATATAAGAGCAAACTTTACCAAGTAAGGCATGAAAACAGAGGCAAAGAGAGAGAAAAGAGAAAGAAAAGAAGAATGGGCCGCCAATGACACATTTCCACTAGACTTGCACCATTTGCTACCCCAGTGTGTAGCCCCTGCTGAGAAGATTCAAAATACATGTTGTAACATCATTTTTTGTGGTCAGAGTATGAAGTTTGCGCCTCCACAACATGACAATCTCCTCATTCTCTAGCGAGTGCAACACAAGCTCAAGTCTTGCCCTAACTACTCGTCCAATTTCATCTCTACTCTTATTTAAGCTCTAGCCTTAATTGTTTTAAATCAGTAAAATGAAATTTTATTTTTCAAAATCAAGTATTAACCATGTGCCAAAAATATTTCTTGACTCGCGAGATCCTAGCATATTGGCCAAAAAAAAAAACCTTCAAGTCCAATCCGAAATAAACTTAATGTGAAATGATTAAGTTGAAAAAAAATATTAATAGACAAAGAAAAAAAGGGTTTAACCTTCCCCTGCCCATGCATTTTAGTCCATGATTCTAGCAAGAAAAAGGAGTTGAATATTTATCAATTATTCTAATCCGATCCCCGTAGCTTTAAATGTTTTAAATCAATAAAATTTAATTTATTTTTTTTGCAAACCGGGCATCAAAGAAGCAAAGATTTTTTTGACACTACAAGACCCCTTAATCTAGGCATCCAAAATAAACCACGAAGTCTAACCCCAAATAATCACAAATAATAAACCAAATAGAGAAAATTAAAAATTAAGGGATCAAATTAAAAAAAAACATAGCAAAAAACTATTACAATTCCCTATGTTTTCTATCTTGTATTATAGTGAAAATGCTACATTCTTTAGTTTATATATATATATATATATATATATATATATATATATAATTGTAATTCTTTAGTTGGATACAAGTGAGGCAGCCATTAATGGACATGGGCTTTGTGTGTGCGCCAGGCCCCTTTTTTCCCTCCTTTTGATACATACACCTTTGTGATGATTTTTTTTCCCATCTAACCTTGCTAATTATTACTAGTAATCAGATCTTGTAGGCTAGGCTGTTCAATATTATTTCATAATTGTTTAGAAACGTGATAGCAATTTCTTTTTAAAATATTTTTTTATTTAAAAATATATTAGAATAATATTTTTTATATTAATATATAAAAATTATTTAAGAACATTGAAAAAATAATTTAAAATAAAAAAATTCAAAAAACAAAAAAAAACTTGGAATCAATATTGAACATTGATATGTGATTTTACCACCACAAAAGCTAGTGAGTGATATGTGATTTGACGTTAATGGAGTCCGAGCAGCGTTTTTCCAAAAACAAATAACTAATGTCTGGTAATTATTTAGGGGCATAAGTAGGAAGCACGTGCAGGAA
>Ga0325414_1004682_pt1 | contig 14353 bp, 17 predicted proteins | sample PopdelMetagenome_8_FD_206183 | JGI IMG/M metagenome (GOLD analysis project Ga0325414, IMG submission 206183) | Populus deltoides microbial communities from Bellville, Georgia, United States - Leaf-PdKOR-R3 | ecosystem: Host-associated > Plants > Phyllosphere > Phylloplane/Leaf | place: USA...
ATTTAAGGTCTAATTGCAACAAAATGACGGAAGTCATACACGATGAGAAGTTGCTCATTTATTTCTTTTAAGACAACTTGATTGATTCTGCGTTAAGCTGATACATGACATTGGATAACAAAAAGATCAAGAAATGGAGTGATCTTGCTAATGCTTTCTTGAAGCAATATAAGTTAAATACAGACATCGCTCCAGAACGGATAAGTTTTATGGTAATGGAGAAAAACAACAAGAAAATTGTAAGGGAGTATACTCATAAGTGAAAAAACAAGGTAATGCATGTACAACCACCTTTGTTGGAGAAATAGATGATGACTATATTTGCCAATACTTTCAAGTCCTTATATTATGAGCATTTGCTAGGTAGCTCCGCCTTATATTTTTATGATAATGTTATTATTGTTGAGAGAATAGAATAAGGGATAAAAGTTGATAGAATATCGGAACCTACCGAGAAGAAGGGGTTTACTGGGAAAAAAAAGATGTTGAGGTAGGCAATTTAGAAGGAGGATATAAGGGTAAAAAAAAATTACCAAAACCAAAATTACCTAACCCAAAGCTACCATAGCCAACAAACCCCGTATTTTAAAATATCTAGTATCAACTTTGTTAAGCCTCTTCTAGTAACCAACTCACTAACCTATAAGAAAACTAAGCCGAAAACAATCTAAGAAGATCCTACCAAAGAAACTAAGAATAACTCTCGCCTCTACCTATGCCCTTAAAACAGATGCGAGTAAAATTGCTAAGCATAAATCATGTGGCCCATCTTCTTTATCCACCATTAAAACCTCCCTTCTCGAATTGGTACAAGCCAGAGCCAACTTGTGAGTACTCTGATGGAAATCCTTGCCATAGTATTGATACTTGCTCAACATTTAAGAGGAAACTCTTGGAATTATTCAAAGCAGGGTGGATAACCTTTGAAGATGCTCCCAACATCAATTCAAACCCCTTACCTAATCATGCTTCTAATAGTGGATGAGTAAATGTTGTTGAGTTTGGGAGGAAGAACAAGAAAGGTTTAAAGGTAATCATGGATATGTTGTATGACATGCTAGTGCAAGCCAGGTGCTTACCAACAAAAAATAAATCAAGTTCAAGGAAGAGTGACAACTTTTGTAAGTTCCACAAAGAAATGGGACACAACATCAGTGAATGTGAGGAGTTTCTCCAGGAGGTGACACAAATGATGACTTGTGGTCTGCTATAAATAAAGAAGGAGGAAAAAGACGTCGTTGTAGGCTTAATAAGCTTTTAAGAGAAGAAAGTAGTGGTATATAAGCTTCAACATACCAAGAGCAGTCTACTGAAGCTCGTCCTGACAAGGCCTGCCTTTACCCATAATGAGAACTATCATGCATTGCCTTATAACTATGGTAATCCTCCCAATGTTGCTCCTGTGTTCCAGATTGAGATTGATGGATTAACTCAAAGTGGCAGGTGTTTTATGCTTGAAGAACTAGAAAAACAACGAAAAGCCAAAGGCAAAGAGGTTATAGATGCCATCAAAGGTATGGAAGTAAACAAACTCGTGAGTGAAGAAGCTGATGAAGCACATTGAGTACAGTATGGTAGAACAACTGTAGAAAACCCTTGCTAAGATATCCTTGATGTCTCTTATCTTAAGCTCTGAACCCCAATGTAATACGCTGTAAAAAATTTTGAATGAGGAATGTGAGCCCCAAGAGATAGCTTAAAGGACTATGAAGCATCTAATCGGAAGAATCCATATGATGAATTACTTATACTTCACTAAAGACAAGCTCGATACTGGGGAAACAGATCACAATAAACCTCTATACATCACTATAAGGTGCAAGGATTGCACCATTGGTAAAGTATTGGTGGAAAATGGTTTAGCTATAAATGTACTCCCAAAACATGTGTTGAATGAAATGCCAATTGATTTAACACATATATTGCCATGCACCATGATGGCTAGGGCTTGTGATGGTTCCCTAAGGAAAGTGGTGGGGATCATTAAAATAGAGTTATGCATTGGCCCACAGGTTTTTTTAGTATGCATTTGATGAACATCCACCCGTCATACAATATTTTATTAGGAAGGTTTTGGATACATGCTATTGGCACCGTGGCATCATCCATGCATCAGTGTTTGAAGTACATTGTGAATGAAACATTGGTGATAGTTAAGGCCAAAGAGACCTTGAAAATAGTGTAGAAGGTGGTAGTTCCTTACATAGAAGCCAAGGGAGAAAAGATGAAAATCTTTATGCTTTTAAAATTGTTAATGTAGAATGGGTTCCAGAAAACATGGTATTGAGAAAACCAGTAATTTCTGAAGTCGCAAGAATGACAGCCAAATATTTCTTAAAGAATAGATTTCCTTTCTAGTATAATCTTATCTTTATGAATCCTGAAATGATGAGTCCGATAAGGTTAAAGACTGTTAATCAGAGATTTAGGCTTAACTTTAAGTTTGGAAGGGATTGTCATCCCTTGATCCATGTATCATTCCCTAAAATTGCTTATGTAATGCACTCAGAAGATATGACAGATGTCCTTACCTAAGGCTTGGTTATATGGGCATCAACACATTAAAACAAGATGACATAAAGGTTAAGAGCTACAACAAGAAAGGAAAGCATGTGGAAAGAGAAGAGCTACTACTGCAACTAATTGTCCACACCATAAAGGAAATGATAACAAAGACCTTTATGTGAAAGCTGGAAAATGGAGAAAAATTCTAAAATTAAGTGACCCAAAAGGCTCCTATAGTCTTAAAAAAAAAGTAAATAAAGATGTTGTTCCAGTGTGCTTTTTGTGCCTTTTATGTTTGTCTTTTCTTTCATACTAAGTTAGCAATCTTGGCTTAAGATGTCAACATATAGTTTTCATTATAGTCAAGCCTTTCTTTTATCAATGAGATTATACATTTTCACAAATATTTCTATCTCTTTACAAAATACACACTTATATTGAAACACCTTCCGCTTCAAGAAATCTAAAAGCGGATTATCTATAAAATCACGAGCACATTACACTAAGAATGAATGACCAAATTTTGATTGGTATATAATTGCAATGGAAGAAAATGATGTAAAAGAATTCACTAAGCTATTAGAGCAATCAGAGGAAGCTTGGAAACCAACAAAAAAATAATTGGAGACAATTAATGTCAGTATAAGGGAGGATGAAAGAGAATTAAAAATATCACTAAGTTGTTTGAAATGTTGAGGAAGTATCAGATGAAGTTAAACCCTATAAAATGCTCATTTGGGGTAAAATCTAAAAAGCTGCTAGGATTTGTGGTAAGTATCCAAGGTATTAAAGTCGATCCTGATAAAGTAAAAGTAATTCAGGCCATGTCGGCACCTAAAACATAAAAAGAAGTAAGAGGGTTCTTAAGTCATTTGAATTACATTGCTCGGTTTATATCTCAAATGACAGTAACTTGTTAGCGAATCTTCTAACACGTTTAAAAGAAAAATCTTGGGGTGTGGGACAAAGAATGCCAAGAAACTTTCAACTTTCAATAAAATCAAGTAGTATTTGCAAAATGTACCTTTGCTAGTGCTTCCCATTCCTGACAGACCATTGATTCTACATTTGACAACAACCAAAAAAGCAATAGGATGTGTACTTGGGCAACATGATGAGTTTGGAAGAAAGGAGAGAGCGATTTAATATCTAAGTAAGAAGTTCACAAATTATAAGTCCAGATACACAATGCTAAAGAAGCTTTGTTGTGCACTTATATGGGCTACAAAATGAATTCTATAGTATATATTGTATTACACTACATGGATGAGTTCAAAATTGGATCCTCTTAGATATATCTTTGAAAAGCCTTATTTATCAAGTAGGATAACAATATGGTAGCTATTGTTGGTTGAATATGATATAATGTACATGAAAAAAAAAAACATGAAAGGAAGTATTGTTGTTGATCATTTGGCAGACAATATAATTGAAGATTATAAGCCATTAAATTTTAATTTTCCAAATGAAGATATGATGATAGTAGAAAAAAAGAAGAACTAAACTAGTGGAGAATGAATTTTGATAGATTGGTAAATATACATGAAAATGGAGCAGGAGTAGTGACAATTTCTCTTAAAAGAAAGCAATACCCTATTTGGATCAAGTTCATCAAGGGGATCCTCTTTCCCCTATCTTTTCATTGCTTGTATGGAATATTTCTCCAGGATGGTTACACTAAGCACTCAACAAACTAATTTCAACTTTCATCCTAAATACAAAGCTCTTGGGGTAAGCCACTTAACCTTTGCTGATGACATCCTTCATCTTTGCAGGTGTGATATATCGTCTGTTAGCATCCTTTATCAACAACTTCTTTCTTTTGGCCGTATGTCTGGCCTTGATGATAATGCTGCAAAATCATCAATTTTTTTGTGGGATCGGGGAGGACACTAAGTTATCCTTTGTTCAGCTTACCGGTTTTTCAGAAGGTCGGTTCCCCTTTAAATACCTTGGTATGCCTCTAAGTTCCCTTGTTTGTTGGCCAGTCATTTCTCCTCTCCTGCACAAGCTAGAATCGTCCATTCAGAGTTGGATGGGCAAACATCTATCATATGCTAGCCAGCTTGAGCTTATCAGATCTATTTTGCATGGCATGGTTTAGTTCTAGCTTGCTATACTCTTTATCCCTGTTATTGTTAACAAGATCAATAGCCTTTGTCGCAGCTTTCTTTGGTCTGGTAACCATTTCTCTAATCACTCTGCTCTAGTTGCCTGGCATAAGGTGTGTCTGCCCCAATATGAAGGAGGTCTTGGGTTATTAGATATCAATGCTAGAAACAAATGTTTCTTAGCAAAGCAGTTGTGGAACATCCATTAAAAATCTGATTCTCTTTGGATTCGCTGGGTTGATCATTTCTATCTTTCTCATAACTCTATATGGGTTTCTAAGATGCATAAATCTTCATCCCCTCTTTGGAAATCCATTTGTGCTCTTAAAAATCAGTTGATAGATCAACTCGGAGGAATTTCTAACACAATCGCTACTCTTCAGGGTTGGAATTTGTAAAGGGATCGGGGTTTTTCATTATTAATGCATATAAGTTCTTTTATCTTAAGGGTAATGTTGTCAGCTGGCATAGTGTTGTCTGGGAGAAGTGGTCTTTACCATGATATAAATTTATTCTATGGCTTTTTGTCCTTCGTAAGTTTAGAACAAAAGATCGACTCAACTTTCTCTCTACCGAGTCTACTTGTGTCCTATATAACTGAGAGGAGGAATCTCATGCTCATCTGTTTTTCAGTTGTGATTGGACTTTATTATTATGGAGTCGTATTAAGCACTGGCTTTGGTTAAATCGATCTTTGTCCACTCTTTCTAGTGCTATTAGAGGCCTTACTAGAAGGCGTAAAGGGCTGCACCATAGAATGAGACGAGTTTCTCTTGCTCTCCTTATGCACTTAATTTGGAATGAGAGGAACAGTTGTATATTTGAGCGTGTGTCCAAGTCAGTTGATGTTGTCTTCCGCAAGTTCCAAATTATGTTCTTCATGGTTCTTCATTTCCATGAAAATCGCTCTCCTTTTACAACGTGACTGCATGTCGCTGTCTTTGGCCATGCATGATGTACGTGATGGAAGTTTTTCTGCTAGGTCTGCCTTTTTGGTTTTCAGGTCTTTGTCCCTTTGGGTTCTCTTTGTTTTATGTATGTTTGTGGAATTTTGTTGGGCATGTGATGGAAGTTTTTGTATTTCAATTTCTTGGTTTTCATTGTATCTATTTGGTTAGGTTAGGCACCTCTTCTTGGATTTGGTTCCTAATCTAACCATTTTGTTAGCTGCTTACTGGTTTTTTTTTTGTTCAGGGAGCCTGTTCCTTTTTGGTTCAGTTTGTGTTTTATATTCTGGTTTCTTGTGGGTTTGTTAGAGTTGTAATTTTTTATCTTTAATATATTCTTACATTTGATAAAAAAAAAAAGGATGTCTACAAGAGTTACACCTTATCATTAGTTTACAGGATGGAAGTAGTAATGTTATTAGAAGCAGAAATCTCATCTATAAGGGTACTGATGGAAACAATACTTGAGGAAGTTGATTAGGTCAAGATGAGATATGAGCAGTTAAATATGATTAATGAAAATAAGTTAGCTGCAATTTGTTATCACTAGTTGTTTAAACAAAGAATGGCTAAAGTATATGATAAGAAGGTCAGACCCAAGGTATTTTGGGAAGGAGATTTAGTGCTGAGAAAGATCTTAACTCTACCTGACAAAGATCAGAGTAAGTGGGCACCCAACTATGAAGGCCCATTTGTAGTGAATAAAACTTTCTCTATAGAAGCTCTGTTATTAACAAGAATGGATGAAGACAACTTGCCTAGGCTTGTGAACTCTGATTCTGTAAAAAGCAATTATGCATAGTGTACTCATCTTTTTAAATCAATAAAGTTCGGTTATTTATTCTTGTTACATCTTGTGTATTTTGCAAATGATCTCAAAAGGATCAACAAAAATCTTTTTCTAAAATCTTTTATTCTTAAACAAAGGTTTTTAAGATTTGACTTTGGCTAATGATTTCAAGAAAATGAATTATATGCCAAGAGTAATGACTCACCAATCAACTCCCTAGGAGATGACTAATGTAAACACACATAAAAAAGTAAATTAAAGCTGGAAATGACTCCACCATCGCTGTCAATTTTTGAATCAGCAGCGACACAGTTTTTCATTGCCGATTTCTGTATCGACAATGACATAGTTTGACTGTTGATTTCTGAATTGACAACATCATAGTGTTTGGCTGTCGATTTCTGAATCAGTAGCGACATAGTTCTTTGATGTCGATTTCTGAATCGGCAGCGACACAGTTTGGTTACCGATTTCTGAATCAACAACGTCATAGTTTTTTGCTACCAATTTCTGAATCGGTAGTGTCATAGTTTTTGGTTGCCGATTTTTAAATCATCAGCGACACATTTCTTCGTTGCTGATTTTTGAATTAGCAGTGACATAGTTTTTGCTGCCGATTTCTGAATCGGCGGTGACATTGTAAAACCCAATAAAAATTAGTGTTGAATCAGCCTATCTTAGAGGAGTATTGGAATATAAACTAGCCTAAGATAACCCAAAAGGGGGATAAGGACAACCCTGGTCTAGTGTCCAAACACCCTAGCACACTTATAAGGGTTATAAATACAAGGAAATAGGAAAGGTGACTCTTCCTCTCCCCCAGAAATAGCAGTAGCCATTGCTGCAATTGAACCTCTCTCCCTTCAAGAAACAACGACCAGACCACCTGCATGCAAGCTCTCTTGAGTGAAGAATAAGTAGAGAGTTGAGAAGAAGAGAGAATTGAACCTTCTCTTCCTAAAACCGACCCCAAAAACTGCACAAGACCTTTCCTTCCGTCCAAAGAAAAACACACAGCCCAGCTGCATGTGTGAGTAAAGGGAGAGCTAGGGGGTAGGATTAATAACTGAAAGCCATGAAGGGAGCGGGACTGTGATAGACGGTTGAATAAAAGAATAAAGGGGAGGAAAACTGAACAGAATAAGAGGAAGAAAACTGACAGCAGAGGGGAAGAAAGACCATTAAATCCTTTCCTAAAACTACTTAAAATCATAAGGTATGAACTGAAACCTTTCTCCTCTTGTTCTTGTGACCTTGGGACTAAAAAGGAGAAGGGAACCCCAAGTAAATGGCCTAGGATTCTCACACCAGCTATTAAGGAAAAACTGGACTAAGAAGAGAGATGAAAATGGGGGTGAAATTTAAGAATATTTAACAAAGAAAATGAACAGATTTTGAATGCATGAACTTGGAAAGATGACCGACCATAGTGGGGGGCTGAACAGAACATGTTGTGTGATGAAATGCATGAAAATGACATTATTGAACTCCTAAGACCATCTTCAAACTCAAACAAAATGAATATGGATGATTGATGTTATGATTTTTTTCACATATAGTTGAGGCACTTACATGAAATGTGTAAGAAATGATGTTGATGTGCATGCTTAAGATTGTGTGACCTTGCTGGAATTTCAAGAACATTCTATATGCTGGAACCGAAATGTTATTGATGTTCTTGCTTTGATTCTGAAATGGAAATAGGTTGCAGCATGGTTTTGTGGCTATACTTGTGACGAAAATGAAATAAAACCTTTGTGTTGTAAAATTATTATCATGTGTGTTGATACATTTCCATAATACAAATGTGAATGTGAGAATGCATGTAATAGCAATGTTAGATGCCAATATTAGAAGTGACGTTATGAGAAAGACCTTGGTAGATGAACATGTAAAGTTGCTTTTGTGTTGGTTGGTAATGTGTGACGAACGGAGAGTGTTCATCGAGGTCCTATGTCAAAATAGGTTGAGAAACATTGGAAGGGGAAAGCCTAGCCTAAACCATACGCTTGACTGAAAGAAAGAAGTAGAACCAGAAACAACCCCATCGTCGCTGCTAATTTGAAAATTGGGAGCGACATGGATTACGTTGACGACTTCTAAGTCGGCGGTGACTTAGTTTTCGTCAATGATACCTACGCCAATAGTAAAATATTTAAGTTGAGGATTTTGATGTTAGTTGCGAAACTATGTTGTGTTGATGAATTCTGAGTCGCAGTGACTCAGTTTTGTCAGTGATTTTTGAGTCAGTTATAGCCGATGTGCATTATCGATAGTTGCCGAACTTGCATTATAGTAACTTAGTTCGCTGACGAGTTTACGTTGCAGTGAAGCAGTTCACTTATGAATCTATGTTCCAGCGAATCAATTTCCTGACGAGTCCGTGTCACCAGATTCGCAGATAAACTTGGGTTATAGCGAATCTGTTCGCTAACAAGTCTATGCTTCAGCGAATCAATTCGCTAATGTGGTTGTGTTGCAACAAATCAGTTCGCTGATGAATCTATGTTCCAGTGAATCAATTGCGCTGACAAATCCATGTCACCACTTTTGTTGTCGAACCTGCATTGCAGTGAATTAGTTTGCTAATGAGGTTATGGTGCAGTGAATCAGTTCACTGACAAGATTGTATTGTAGTGAATCACCTCGTTGATGAATCTATGTTCCATCGAATCAGTTTGCTGATGAGTTTGTGTTGCAGTGAAGTAGTTCACTAATGACTCTATGTTTTAGTGAATCAGTTCGCTGACAAGTCTGTGTCACCAGATTCGCTGACGAACCTAGGTTGCAACGAATCAGTTCGCTGACGAATCTATGCTTTAGTGAATCAGTTTGTTGATGAGGTTGTGTTACAACAAATCAGTTCACTAACGAGTTTGTGTTGCAGCGAATCTGTTCACTGATAAATCTATATTCTAGTGAATCAGTTGCGCTGACAAATACATATCACCAGTTTCGCTGATGAACCTACGGTACAACGAATCAGTTCGCTGATGAGTTTGTGTTGCAGCGAATTATTTCGCTGATGAATCTGTGTTCCAGCGAATCAGTTTGCTGATAAGTTCGTGTCACTAGTTTCGCTGACGAACCTATGTTGTAGCGAATTAGTTCCTTGACGAGTCTATGTTTCAGCAAATCAGTTCAGTGATGAGTTTGTGGTGTAGGGAATCAGTTCATTGATGAGTTTGTGCTTCAGCGAATCAGTTTGCTGACGAGTTTGTGTGATAGCGAATCAATTCGTTGAAGAATTTATGTTCCAGCGAATCAGTTCGCTGATGAGACCGTGTCACCAGTTTCACTGACAAACCTGTGAAGTAATGAATTAGTTCGCTGATGAGTCTGTGCTGCAACGAATTAGTTCTCTAATGAATCTGTGTTCCAATGAATCTGTTTTTTGACGAGTTTGTGTCATCAGTTTTGCTGACGAATTTGTGTTCTAGCGAATCAATTCGCTAATGAATTTGTGTTGCAGCGAATCAATTCGCTGACGAGTCTGTATTTCAACAAATTTGTTTTGCAGACGAGTCCATGTCACTAATTTTCACTAACGAATTGCATGTCATCGGCGAATCAATTTCGCTACTGAATTCTGCGTCACCAGCGAAGCGAGCTGCTGATTTTTTACGACAGACTCCCATGTCAGAAATGACATAAATGCTTATAACAATCTCATTGTATTATTGTGTAATATGTGGAACACTTGAATGTGAACATCTATATTTTTAGAAAATGTATGGTGACGAGTTATATGATTATTAAATACAAATGTGTTGATCATGATCATTGATGTGTTAGGTGGTACGACCAGGATCGGACCTATGACCGGACAAGGACACTCCATTAGAGAAATAGGTAAGTGGTTTCCACCTTTTTCTTGTATAACGTTAATGTTCTGAAATAACTTGTTTTGAGGATGATATATTATTGCGTTGTGATGAATGTTAAACCGACTATGAAATGTTGATTGAGTTGTTGATAAAATTGAGTTGTTGATGTATATTAAACTGATTATGAAATGTTGATCGAGTTGATGATGAAATTGAGTTGTTGACGTATATTAAACCGATTATGAAATGTTGATTGAATTGTTAACGAATATTAAAGCAATTACAAAATGTTGATTGAGTTATTGATTAGCTTCAGCTAATGGCATCCGAGACGAATGACCAGGTTGTGATTGATGATTAGCTGCGGCTAATGGCATCCGAGAAGGATGATCGGGTTGTGCTTGTTGATTAGCTTTGGCTAATGGCATCCGAGATGGATGACCGAGTTGTGGTTGGTGATTAGTTTTGGTAAATGACATCCTAGATAGATGGCCAAGTTGATTATAATGATTGGTTTCGGCTAATGATATCCATAAGAGATGATGAGTCTGACTTTCGTGATTTGTTTTGGTTAATGGCATCCAAGACGGATGATGGAGTTTAGATGTTGCGATTAGTTACGGTTAAAAGCGTCCAAGGTGGATGACCGAGTTAAGGTGAAGTAATTAACCCCGACAAAAGATTTAACTTCGGCCCCACCACTCCTATGAAGAGGTTAGGGCATATAAATGAGGATAATACATCTAGCGAAATAATGAGGATTGTACAATATATATGAGAAGTGAATGGAAGAATGTACTTACCTTCAGTTGATATCAGAAAGTAACGATAACGTCCTTCTAGTTATTATTATTATGTATAGATTATTTACAATTCTTGTATCCATGTTGTTTTTTTAACAGGGACATCACAAAATCAAGGTGCGTAGAAAAACCGTTCCATGGGTTCTCATATTTTAAAAGGTGCTATGTAATAATATGTCTTAAGTGTTATGTTGAATATTTGTCATTCGACACTTTTGTAAGTACTTGTGATGAAAACTGTAATGGAACATGGATGTGGATGTGCGAACATGTAGATACGATGTTATGAATATATTCATGTGGTATTCTCAATTATGAAGATGTTGTGTTGAGAAACCACATGAGGATCGTATGAAAGGAGGTATTAATTGTGTAAGATTGTCGTCCGGCACTTGTGTATAAACTCGTGTTGATAACAAGACTAGAACATGGATGTAAATTCATGAATATGTCAATATGATGTAATGTAAATGTATGAATATGAAAATATAATATTATGGGCATTTGTATTGAGTGTTCGTCTTATGGGAATGTTGATTTATGAAAACTATATCCATATTCTGTCATGATAACAAAGGGAACCAATTACTAATTCACAGAATGTCATTGTGAGAAGTATCGAGAAAAAAAAAAGAAAAAAATCCATCGTTTTTTGCTTGAAAAAACGGGGTCATTACACCTAAATACCCAGAAACCCAAATAGATGACCCAAACATCAAAGTTTGTCATCCACAAGCTACTTGAAATAAAAATGATAAAGTTTTCATGAATCATAAACTCGCAAAACAATTCCATGCAAATCGCTAAGGTGATGAGTTCAAAATTTATTACTTCTGATCAATCTTGCTTGAAATGAGAAAATGCCATTCTTTGATACTCCTTAGAAATGAATATATCCATTCCAGTCCCAATTCGAGCCAAAGTGAAAAAACAAATTTCTTATAAGATAACCATAGCTAGGATCACACCGCACGTTGGGGGCAAGTATTAGAAAATGATAAGGATGTGGTCAGAAAACTGAAAAAAGATAGAATATTTATGAATGAAATCCATAAAATCTTGATAAGCCGTTATTTGCTTATAAGAAGAAAACACTTTAAAACATCTCTGTAAGCCAACTAGAACATGGCAATCAATAGTTTAAACATCTCCAAAGGGAGAAGGAAAGGATGCAGGACGATCAAAAGTAAAGGTCTTTAATAATAGGATCATATCAAACAAAGGATTAGTCAACCAACAAGCGTATTCATGGCAACATTGAATCAAGCGAAGGGCAAAAGGCAGCACAAATTTGAGGCTGAAGCCAGAAGCCAAATAGGAAGGATTCTGAGGATGGCACGGTCACTAGTAACCCCTAAGCAGCAGGCGGAGGATGTGCCGCAAGCCCAAAAAAAAGGGGCTTTGCTAAATGGCAAATCTTGAAAAAACACACGAGTATATAAAAAAACAAGCAAAGGCTTCTCCTACAGCTTCAATGATTAACGAAAAGGAAAATCATTGAGGGATTTGCAAATGAAAGAACCATGTCTGAGTTTTCAATCAAAGGCTTGAAAAAAGAAGAAGGGCATTAGGTTAAGAGATTCCGGGAAAGAAATGTTGAATAAGTGTTCGATTAAAGGTTTAGAGTGAAAAGAAAAACCTAGATATATCTCTTGTCTTGATTCCTAAAAGCAAAGGACTTTGATAGCATATCATATGCTGGAAGAGTAACGAAAGAGGATTAAAAGGCATAAAGGAGTAAAAGTGATCGTAGACCCGTGAAGACCCTTAAACACCATTTAAGCCCGTGAATTCCTTTTTTTTTATAGCCATGAAACTCAACCTTTATTATGTACTTTGAAAAGTCTATTCTAATCAAGTAAGCAAGAAAGACTGATAAATACACTCTCAAAACGTAAAGAACCATTCACAAGAGTCATGATGAAGTGAATAGCTATGCATTTTTGTTAAGAAAATTCAAACACAAGACTTCAAACAATTATTTGATCCTTTTTTAACCTAATGCAAAATGTGTCATCTCTTAAACCAATCACCATGATGAAATACCTTTCTTCAAAGACTAATATAAATTATGAAAGTTATGTCGTGGGGGGCGTGACGTTGTCTGGCAACGGCGAAGGCTTTTTGTTGTGCCTCCTATGTGAGGTGTTGTGTGTTGGGAAAGTTTTCGGATTTAATCATAAAATTACGAATAATGTTTAGAAGTCGCCACCTAGTATTATGGTCACTAGGAACCTATGGTCTGCGAGAGTCTGAGTAAGGAACTGGTTGTGTAAGGGGAAGATGCATCACCCCCAGTGCACCCTACCTAAGGTAAGTTACATTGTTGTTTGATTGTTTTTTTTCTAAGTCGGATTTCTATTCATTAGTCTTTTCTAAGGCTCAAGGCAGATCTATCTTCATGAGAGAGTCTCTACCTTATCGGGTTAAATCCTAACCGTTCTAAAGTCTGAATTTTAGCATCGTATTTTTACACTTTGTACCTTTAATACTTGAGGGTGTTACTTTATGGTGTAATTTTACACCCCACAAATATTAAAGTCTACATTTGAATTCTAAAAAAAAAATTGGAAAAAGATTTTTGATATGTTGGCCAAATCCTAATGGATAATCATAAACTAGTAATGATATCCATTTAAAAAAAAACATGAAAAAGATGCAATTTTTGTTTTTTTATGAAAAATATGCTTGGAAAAATTTTAGAATTTGGCCGTATACAATAAAATATTTTTTTCTTTTTGAAAATGTTTTGAAATTTTTTAAAAAATATTTTGAAGAAAATCAGGTATTTTAATACCGGATTTGTATTTTACAGTGTAAATAGACAACCCGATATTATGAAAAATTAGTAGAACAATATTTGAGAAAATCACAATTTTTTTTAAATGATTTTTTTGAAAGTTTTTGGATTTTTTAAAAAAAATAAGAAAAAAATAGGTAGAGTCCACTGCATGAACAATGGACATGAATTATAATTCACGTCCTCTGTTCATGCAACAGGGACAACGAAGAAGAAGAAGAAGGGGAAGGGGAGAGAGGGCAGACAACCTGGTGTGGTGGTGGTCTGGCCGAGGATGACGGTGTGTGACATGATCAAAGAGTTGATGTCTTATCCCAAGTGCAGGAGTGTCACAGTAATAAATAACCTGGCAAGACCGGGGTCGAACCACAGGGAGGTGAACTATATAATAATAATAATAATAATAATAATAATGAAAACAACAATGAAGATGATGATGATGGTGATGGTGATGATGAGTTAAAGAGGACTTTGAGATGTAAGATAAATGTAAAGATTAAACAATGATAAAAACAAATGTCAAGGTTAGAGGATCCACTAATAGTATTAGAGATAAGTAAAGTATAAACT
>Ga0325414_1004685_pt1 | contig 14349 bp, 14 predicted proteins | sample PopdelMetagenome_8_FD_206183 | JGI IMG/M metagenome (GOLD analysis project Ga0325414, IMG submission 206183) | Populus deltoides microbial communities from Bellville, Georgia, United States - Leaf-PdKOR-R3 | ecosystem: Host-associated > Plants > Phyllosphere > Phylloplane/Leaf | place: USA...
TGAAGGGAATAAATTAACACATGCAAGATACCATCCCAAAGAAGTCACCAGATATCAGTGATCCTCTTGGGGATAAGAAGATGGCTAAATCACCAATAGCAACAAGGATGTTTTTCTGTGATAGAGTCTTGGGATTAAATTAATGTTAGAGAATAATATAAATTATATTTTATAATTTTATTTAATAATTTAAGTTATTAAGTTGAGATAATTCGTTGACATGGTACTAGAACTTTAATAACTAAATAGTTAGTTCAAATCTCATCATCTCTATTTATTTGATAAAAAATAAGCACAAAGTAATATGAGTCTGTGTAAGTTTCAAATCTAAAGGGTTTTTATTTAAAAATATATGTCAGAAAATAATATAAATCATATCTTGAAATCTTACCTAACAATTTAAACTAATTGATTAAGATTTTTTTAACAGTTCATACCAAGGTTGTTAAACTCACGAGTTAACTCGTAAAATCATCTATATCGTGTAAAATCAGGTTAGAAACTCGAAAACCTACAAACTCGGTTAAACTCGGTCAACTCGGACTGAGTCTACGAGTTTGACAAACTCTTCAAATTTCTGTGTATTTGTTAGTTGCTAAAATACGCCCGTTGATCTTTGTGTTCATTTCAAACTCTTCACCATCCTCAGCCATGCACTCTGCTAAATAGATCCCTTGTTGCAGATTGATGATCTAGTGGTAGTAGTGGTAGGAATCCACCCCAGATGGTGATCCCCACTTCTTTGAACGGTGGATGCTAAGCCTATCGCCATCAAGATCAAGATTATAGCTGAAATCAAGAAACAAGAACTCCACTTTGCCATTTCTTGAAAAGGAATATACACAAACAAACTCTCTTTCTCGCTAGGTTTTCTTGAATTAATGGTTTCTCTGGGCTTCTTCTCTCTCTCTACAAGGATGGTAGTGGTACTGTGTTGTGTGTGTAAATGAGCACATAAGGTTTCTCAACAGCCAAGGCTTACCGAGTTGAAGACTTGGGCAACTATTCATGATTGACTTTGATGTTGCGTGCTATTTACCAAATTGTCATTTCTTCTCTTTTAAATCTAAGTTCTGCCACCAACTACAAAGATCAAAGTCACCACCAGTGTTCAATTTTTTATCTATACTGACTGGTGGTGACCCGGGGGAGGGGGGTGGGTTTTTAATTACTTTTTAAGTTTTAATTTATTTTTTAATTGTTTTAATGTTCTAAATTTCTAATATTAAAAATAAATTTTAAAAAATAAAATATATATTATTTTAATACATTTCAAAATTAAAAACACTTTAAAAAACAAGATTTATCATACTATTAAACAACCACTAAACCCCACACTAGGTTATTATTTACTATTTAACTAAAATTGTTAATATATAATTAGTTAAAATATTTTACTTATGATTTTACAATTCGAATTTACGATCTGAGTTTATATTATATATTCTGTGTCGTGTCAAAAAAGTGTTTTTGACAACCTTGATTCATACCACCAGTAAAGAAGAAGGTGGATAAGCTAAGGCAAAGCTTGGTGTCGAAGATATTCCTTGATGACAAGATATTCAATGATCTTTGTCAGCCATAGAGGAAGACATTGATTGTTAAGCTATTGGGGAAGAGCATAGGCTACACCCATATGAATACGAGGTTAAAAGGAATATGGAGGTTAACAAGAGGTTTTTAATTGAGAGGGGTTGATTTGTGAGAATTTGTATGCAAAAATTACTTGAATCAACCTATGGTATTGGGGAAGGTCTGGATATGGGGTCACTGGTACAAGGTTGAATATGAAGGGTTACACATTTATGGGAATTGTGGATGTTATAGACATCATGGGAGATCCTGTACTTTGGGTTCCCTTAGAGGCTCCTCGGACAAAAACCCTATCATGAACATGGCGGCGAGTAGAGAGAATCCCAATGATCTTGCAATTATCCCACATCCTGAGAAATCAGCATCTCAGGAAATGACAGAGAGTATTACAATGGAATTCAAAATCAAAATAAATTCGCAGAACTCACGGAGCGATAAGGAGAGCATGTATAAAGGTAAAGAGTCAGCGCCAAATCAAAATAAATTCACAGCTCTTAGTGAACTTGCTGCCAAAGCTACAGGGATAGAGAATCAAGTTGGGCCTAATATTTTGGGTGAGTCTAAGAGTCCATATATATAAGGGAAAGAAGAGTTTTTTTTTTTAAGGACAACCTAGTAGAACCAAATTTAATGAAGACCCTTTTGATCAAAATCGTAAAGATATTCCTAAGCAGAATAAGAGGTCATGTCGGGATGATACAAGTTCTATACAGTATATGGCTAATAAAGATATCAAGGGAAGAAGAATTTACAAGGGAGTTACTGGAGGTAAAGAGAAGGGACACTTGGAGAAGCCTTTGCAACCCAAAGGAAATTCCAGTGCGACTATATATTGGGATAGAGTTTTCTGCAGGTTCTAATGACGAAGCTACATTCTCACCAAGGACCATTAAAGGTGCTCAAAGCGTGTTCAAGGAACAACTTAGAAGGGTACTTTCATCAGTGGTAGAAACACATGTATTGCGACCTGATAACTCGATAGAGTACCGTGGCAACAAGCCAGTACAACTTCATATTTTCATTCTTAATGGACAACATGTTGAGCAGTTAGGGGGCTCAAGTGAGAAGACAACAATGACTGAAAGTGTGAATCTTGTGGGGGGGACAAAACTGAGATGTATATGGAGGCTATCCGAGCTGATCAGGGTTAGTCTCTTTATATATTTTATTCTAATGATGAACATCTTCAGTGATTTTTCAATCTTATCGTGGAATGTGTGGGGTGCTTCTAGCTTGAGAAGTAAGTGTCATTGCAGGGAATTAATTAGCGGATATCATCCTAATCTGTTTGTTCTCCTTGAGACTCGTACTCAGTTTATCATAGTAGCTAGCTTCTGAAGAAAGGTTGCTCATAGCCCGGCTGCCATTGTGGAAGCTAGTGGTCATGCAGGAGGAATGGATTTTATCTTTAGGTGGTAGCGTTAACATCAATGTTATAGACATAATGCCTCAATGTATTACTCTGGCCATTGTTAAGGATCAACAAATTTAGAACTTATCAGCAGTGTATGTTTCTCTGATTTCGAGTTTACGTGAGCGTCTTTGGGATCTTCTGAACAGGATTAAATCACGTATAGGTATATCTTGGGTAGTTATTAGAGATTTCAATGAAGGTATCCACCTCTTGGAGACATTGGAAGGACACTTTCTAATGGCAAGAGCTATGAAATCCAAAGAAGTAATGGAAACCTGCAGCCTAATGGACCTAGGTTCTAAGGGTCAGAAATATACCTGGCATATCTATATTTATGTTGTAATTCATATTGCTGAACGACTGGATAGAGCCATAGTAAATTGTGATTGGCGTATGCAATTTCCAGAAGTCTTCGTTGAAACTTTGTGTGGGAGACAGTTACTAAAAGATGCTTTAGTACCAGAAGTCTATGGAAAAATAGGTGAAGCTGGTATTGGTGTAGTTTGTAAATGAATAAATAAATAAAAAGATGTATATGGAAAAAGATTAATGTTTATAAGTATGGGTTTTTATTATGTAGTAAATTAAGTCATGGTGAAAGGACTTTTCTAGTAGACTTTCTAATGCTATTATATGGATATTTAAAATATCAAAAGATGACACTTGAAACTTAATATATCAGTAAGATTAATTCATCCTTAAATTAATTTTTGTAATTAATTTTAACATTTATGACTGTTGAGATAAAATTGAATAACAACAATTAGTTTAATTTAAAGTATATTGTTTGATCAACAGTTATACTGTTTGATTAACAAACATACTCATCAAACAATCATATTGTTTCATCAACAGTCATATTGATTGATCAACAATTATTTGTTTCATCATTATGTTTCAAGTCTATAAAAACCTGTTACTACACAGAAAATTACACAAAATAAAAATATATATTCTTTTTTTGGTCTTATCTTCTCATTCTTTTAGAGGTTTATAGGGTTTAGTTGTATCCTAGAGGTGTTGTCTCTATGTGGGACAAATAAATACCTTAAAAATAGTGTTTTTATATCTCTAAGCCAACTTCATATTTGTTTCCATCCTAAATATTTTTTAACAGGTGAGTGATAAGAACACGAAGTTTTTTCATACGTATAGGAAGCAAAATCAGATAAATTGTTTGTTTCTTGCAAACGGGGATTGGTGCATGAAAGATAGTAATTTGCAGGAGGAAGCTTTGTCCTTTTATAAAAATCTCTTCTCTTCAAATGTAGCGAACATGCATTCAGATCTAATTCTTAATAACATTATTGTCCTATCTAGTGAAGGAGTGACAGCTCTCACAAAGAAAGTTACCAATGAGGAAGTTTATACAGCCCTCATAAGTATGGATTCATATAAATCTCCTGGTATGGATGGATTCCAACCTCTTTTTTAAGACATGTTGGGGAATTCTTGGAGATGATGTCTAGAATTTGGTTAAAGATGTTTTCCAAACTGGTAGTTTCGACACTAAACTAGCAGAGACCTTGATTGTGTTAATTTTGAAAGAGGAATGTCCAACAAACATGAAATAGTTTTGACCCATTAGTCCATGTACAATGTTATACAAAATTAATTACCAAAGTGCTAGTCAACTGTCTAAGACCTTTTCTGAGCAGTCTCATTGGCCCTTTCTAAAACAGCTTTGTTCCTAGCAGAGAAACTACAGATAATGCTTTGATTGCTCAGGAAGTTTTGCACTTTATACACTACTTCAAAAGCAAACAGAGGGTCATTACAGTGAAGATTGATCTAAAGAAAGCATGTGATAGAGTTAAATAGAGCTTGTTGCACTCAAATTTGGTAGACTTTATCTTTCCTCAGAGTATAATCAACCTTATCATATTCTGCATCGGCTTTACTACCCTTTCTTTTCTTTGGAATGGGTCGAAGCTTCCTAGATTTACACCTATGAGGGGCTACAACAAGGCGATCCCATATCGCCTAACTTGTGTTGTGTTGTGTATCGAAAAACTATCATGTTTGATTGCTCAGAAAGTTAAGGATAAGATATGAAAACCAGTTCATGTATTGTCGAGAGGAGGTCTAGGCATCTCACACTTATTTTTTGTTGATTATATTCTCCTTTACAAGAAAGCTAAGTCTTCTCATATGCGACTAGTCAATAATGTCCTATCTGATTTTTATGACGCCTCTGGTTTAAATGTTAATATTGAGAAATCACGGTTCATGATGTCCAAGATGGTAAGTCAAATGAAGTGGGTAAAGTTTGCTTATTTATCATCTCTTAGAGGTTTTAATGATCTTGGCAAGTATATGTGGTTTCCTTTTTTCAGGGTAGAGTGAGAAAAGGTGATTTTAACTTTATCCTTGAAAAGATCAATGAGAGATTAGCAAATTGGAAGGGGAAACTTTTACATAAAGCAAGAAGAAGTACTTTTGCTAAGTCAGTGATTAATGCGATCCTTATTTATCAGGTGTAAAATTATTGGCTACCTCAATTGACTTGCAATGGCATTGATAAGGTGGTTGGAAATTTTATCTAGAGGAGTTAGGACACAGGGTGAGGTATTCATTTAGTGAAATGGGAGAAGATTGTAAGAAGACACAGAAAGATGGAAATGAGATGAAGCTTGGTTGTCCTCACTTAGCCATAGATCATTGTATTATATTTATAGATATACATTGTAACTGTAAGTTAGTAAAGTATGGAACAAACTTATTCTAAAAAGAGGGCACAATATTAGGAGACAATCAAATTGTTAACAAAATAAATATTGAAATTTGTTACTGCTGCATATCCTCCATGATTTTCTCCTAAATTATCTGATGATCTAACACCCCCTTCAAATTGATAGGGGTGTGAACGAACCATTAATTTGTGCTTTAGAACTTGAAATCATTAAGCAGACTGTCCTTTGGTAAAAATATCAGCTACTTAATTAAGTTTCGAGATATGTTGGATTTTGACATCACAGCTGCAGACTTTCTCTCTAATAAAATAGTAATCAATCTCCACATGTTTTTTTTCGAGCAAGGAGCACTGAATTTGATACTAAAGTAATTACACCAATATTATCACACCAAAAAGTCAGTGTAGACGCAATACAAATACCTAACTCTTTGAATAGCATGCGTATCCAGTATAATTCAGCGGTAGCTAGAGCCATTAAATGGTATTCTGCCTCTATACTGGAGTGGGACACTACATGTTGTTTCTTAGAACTCCAAGACACTAAGTTATTACCCAAGAACACTCCATAACCGCTAGTAGACCTTCTATCATCAGGATTGTCTACCTAATGTGAGTCACAATAAATATGAATCTCAAGGAGAGAAGGAGTGTAGTACAAACCATCTTTGATCGTGCCTTTCAAATAACGTAGAACCCTCTTTATAGCCTGCCAATGTGATGACCTCGGTTGATACATATACTAACACAATTGGTTTACAGCATATGTTATATCTGATCTTATGATTGTGTAGTACTGTAGGGCCCTAATAATATGTGTATAATTTATGAGATCAGAAAGCAAATCACCATTAAAGCTAGACAACTTGGTACCTGATATAATAAGAGAGGCAAGGGGTTTGGCTCCAGTCATTTTGGTACGATCTAATATATCACAGATATTCTTGGTCTGACATAAATAAAGACTCTATGAACTCCTATCAGCTTGCACACCTAAGAAATTGGATAATAAACCAACATTTTTTATACGAAAAATGCTCTTCATGCTTCGAATTAGACCATCAATTTTGAGGAAGTCTGAACTTGTGACCAAAATGTCATCTACATGGATTAAGACAAAAGGTTTTATGTTGTCAGTATGTAGTGTGAACAAAGAGTAGTCATTTATTCATTCTTCGAACCTAAATTCAACCAATTGCTGAGATAAATGTTAAAACCATGCTCTTGGAGCTTGTTTGAGGCCATACAAAGACTTGTGTAGTCTGTAGATAAAATCAGGTTTTGTATCATCAATAAAGCCTTGTGGCTATTCCATAAATATTTCATCATCAAGAAATCCATATAAGAAGGCATTGGACACATCCAACTGTCAAATAAGCCAATGAAAGTGAATTGTTATGGTCAAAACCAATATGATGGTTATCAGTTTAATCACAAGAAAGAAAGTTTTATGAAAATCAATTCCACTACTTTGATCATACCTTTTGGCTATAAGTCTAGCTTTGAAACACTCAACACTACCATCAAGTTTCCTTTTCACCTTATATACCTACTCATTGTGCACATTATGTTTACTAGGTGGACATTGATATAAAAACCAAGTGTCATTCTCCACCAATGCATCAAATTCTCTGCCCATTAAAGCATGTCATTATGAATCCAAAATAGAGCACGGATTATCAGAGACTTAATTGCTGTAGAATTCTGATTTGAGGGTGAGTTAAACACTGTCAATTTCTTAGTTGGGAAATTATGTTCATCAAACACCACATGTCGTGAGATGTATACATGGTTGGTGGCTAAGTCAAGACACGTACCCTTTTTAATAGTTAGAATATCCAAGAAAAAGACACTTCTTACTTTTGAATGCTAATTTGTGGTCATTATAGGTTCTTAGAAAAGGGTAACATGCACAACCAAAAAAACATAATCCGTATATTATGGTTCAGTTTTATAAAGTAAAAAATAAGGTGTTTGATTCTTTAAGACCTTTATAGATAGTCTATTTATCAAGAACACAACAATAAGAAAGGAATCAACCCAATATTAGGGTGGTAAATCAGATTTGGCAGGTAACGTGAGTCCCATTTCCTAAATGTGTTTGTTTTTGTTCTGCGATTCTATTTTGTTGAGATGTTTAAGGACACGTTAAACGATAATAAATTCCTTGGGCTAACAAAAAAGTTTTAGAGAGTGTTTGTCTACGTTGTTGCGTCTATGTTTTGCTTAAAACACAGATGCAACAACGTTTGGTAACAAAAAAAAACATAAAATACTATTCATAGGTCCCACCCAATTTCACGTTTGAAACGCTAAAAAATAAAAGCAGGTTGTACATGCTTCTTGTTGCTGCACCATGCAGCATCCCTCCACATTGTTCACTTTAGTGAACAGCGCGCGTGCACTCTTCACTAAAGTGAACAGTGTTTGTTTTTTAAATCTTTTTTTTTTTGAAAAATCAGCATCTCTCCACACTGTTCACTTTAGTGAACAGTGTGGAGGGATGTTGATTTTTTGAACAGTTTTTTTTTTTAAATCTTTTTTTTCAAAAAATCAGTTAACATTTTTCTTTTTCAAAAAATAATAAATTTTTTTAAAAAAAGAATTAGTTTAAGGTGAATTAAATTTATTCGTACTGTAATCTCAATTTTATTCCTGATAATATTTTATCTAATTTTATTGCACGCTCAAAAAATCATGGAAACTGTAGTTTTTGTCAGATGAATTTTATATATAATAGAATTGTAGATAGTTTAATGGAACAAAATTTTTTTATATATATAAAGTATGATTTATTTCACGATGTAATAACAATAGTTAAATCTACAATATTTAAATTAAAAACCATAAATATTAATATATATTTTTTAAAATTATTTTATAACTTCAATTTCAAAAGCATTCTTAACCAAACACATGAAACTACTTTTTGTTCAATCTCAATTTCAACCACAGTTTTAACCAAACACCTATTTTTTCAAAACCAACCTCAACTAAAAGTACTTTTTATAAAAACAACTTTTTTCAAACCACAACCACAACAGCTACCGCAATACCAAACACACTTTTAAATTAATAGAGGTAAACTCATCATCATTGTCTGTTTGTAATTATTTAATAGAGGTGGAAAAGAGTTTTTTCTGCAATTGTTTTAAATTTAACAAAGGTTGCAAACATGTCAGATTTTTGTTGCAAATGATATAACCATGAATAACAGAAATAATCATCAACAAATAAAATATAGTACTTGCATCCACCAATTGATTTAACAGGGAAACCCATATATCATAATGGATTAAAGCTAAAGAAACTAAGGATTGATGACTAGGTTTTGAGAAAGGGAGTTGTTTAGCTTCGCCAAGTCGACAAACTGGACAAAAATCTAAATTATTAGAATGGCTTGTGATATAGAGTTTATTTAAACAACACAAGATATCTAAGACAACATTAGAGGGATGGTAGAGTCTGAAGTGCCAAGTTATAGTGGTAGCATGAACCCCTATGTTTGTAGATAGATATGCGAGGCTTTTCTAAGACGACTTGCACCCAACTAGTAGATATAGGTCATCTTCAACACACTTTGCAGTATAAGTTTTTCTATCAAGTTCTCTTTGATGATAAAATCACTAGCAATTAGTATAAACTAACAATTATTATCTAAACAAAACTGATTAACATAAATAAGATTGGTAGTTGCTTGTGGACAATAAAGAATTTTATTGAGATGGAAACTAGAGTGACCTAATCAAAAGGATGAAGAGTAAATGTTTTTGGATTTGCAAACCTAAACCATTGCTGACAGTAACAAAATCGAACTCACGAAAAGGCTGCTGAGTAGTGAGTTTAGATGCAATAAAGGTGATATAGACATTGGCCCCATTGTCCATGTACCACACTTGATTATCATATTTGACATTAATGTTAGTGGCCATAGTTGCTAGATCCTGAGGATGATACATGCTTTGATAGGAATAGTCAAAATGATGAAAACAATCAATAGCAATGTGTCCAGTTTTATCACAGACATAATAGATGGGACGAGTTTTCTGAACTTGTGAAGTAGTAGATGTGGTATATTGTGGAACACGAGAGTTAGATGGTTTTGGCTTCTTTATAAAGGCTGGTAGTTTTGATTTACGTGTAGTAAAAATAAAGTGGTCATTATTTGAAGTAGGAGCTGATTGATTTTTAAAACGTTTTCAAAGCCTAGAAGCTTAGTTTGAAAATCTTCAAATGTGAACTCAGTGTCTTGGGATGCAAAGTTAAAAGAGGTAACAAATGGTGTATAGGAACTTTGTAGGTTAATTAGAAGAAAATTGATGAGGTTTTGATCATCCACATGTTTGCCAGCTACTACCAATTGATCAATAAGACTTCTGGTAGTATTAAGATGCGTAGAGTAGGTTTTTCCTCCTTTAGTCAACATTTGTAGTTGACATTTGAGGTGGAAGATGTAGGATAATGATTAGGATGAAAAATGATTTTGGAGAGTAGTTCAGACTTGCTTGGATGTGGTCAATCTATAAATGGTAGAAAGTGGAGACCGCCTTTCAAAAATAAAGGCAAATATCTATCCAAAGAGACAAACATCCTTCTTGCCAAACGTCATAGGCAGGGTTCAATGAACCAATAGAAAGATTCTTGAGAGGGCAAACTTCAGTACCGTTAATGAAGCCTACCATATCATGGTTGCAGAGTAGATTAAGAAACTACATCTTCCACGCTAGATAATTGTTGGAGCCATCAAGTTTGATAGAAATAGTGGTGGATGTGGGGATGGCAAGTGTTGTAGTAGTAGAAGTGGCATTGGTGGTGTTGACTATTGAAAAGTATGTGAAAGTTTGGGGATCAGTTAAGAAAGCGTGAGCTTTTAGGTTTTTAGGCCGATACCATGTAAAAACTATAAAACATGGACATATGAATATGAGATAAAGCTTGGTTGTTCTCATTTAGCCATATATCATTGTATTATATTTATTGTTGGTTATTAGGTTAAGCCTGGTCTGCCTATTAAGGGATGGGCCTAGTCCAAGCATTTAGATGAGTTACTAAATGAAGTAATTGTTTCCTCTACTTATATATATAGGGATATAACCCATATGAAAAGACAAGTTTTCATTGTTGAAATAAAATAGTCCTTTCTTTCTCTTCTCCCATCTTGGGCTCTCTACATTAACTTGACAAGATTTACAAAGACGTTCGTACTATGGAATATCACTTTGGTTCTAATAATTAAAGTGGCACTTAAGTAATTGATCCAGTGATAAGAAATCGAATTCTCACGTCACAAGTAAGTTTCCTTTCAAATCTACATTGGTATCAGAGCCATGGTTTTAATATATATTTTTTTTTAGCAAAACATATGTTACAGCATAAACGTTTGTTTTACATTCTATGTTGAAAAAAATATGCATTGGAACATAAATAATTAAAATTGGGTTATAGATCCACCTATAAAATGGAGAGTTTTAACCAGATGTGTGGTAACAGGAAAGCCAAAAGGCTGATCCAATCCTTTTCAAGGGAGATGCCAACCATCTCTCCTTTCTATTAACAATTAAATTTGCATAAAGCAAATTTTCCAACATAAAAAAAAATGCCAGAACACATCTGGATTTGGCAGATATGTAATTGTCATTTGGCAGTTAAAGGAAAAAAACATGATAACACATCTGGATTTGGTAGATGTGTAACTACTATTTGGCACTTAAGAAGGAAACAAAATGTTACATGTGTTAATTAAATATTGATTATTATATTTATATGCTTTTGGAATATTTTGTTATAGTGGATAGGCAATAATAAATTGATTATTTATTGGGTTATACCATTAATCATGTTCACAAAATTAAGAGCATGTTGATTATATGTATCATTTGATGAGTAGACTGGCTATGAATGGTGTTTATAAATTCTACATGGAATATCAAATGTTAATCGTTCTCAATTCTCCATTTGAGGATTGCATGTCGGTTCGACTATAGTTGAAATATAGGTTGGAATCCTTAGATTTCAACAATCTCACTGATGAAATGTTGCTTGAGAGGAAACATCAGTATACCAAAAAACATATACGACATATTGGAAGAATCACAAGTCACTTGGATGCTACAGCTTAATTCATTCCATGGTTTGAGTAGAATGAACTTGGAGGAGATGACTTTAAAGAAGTAGATGATGTAATTGGAGAAACTACTTATGTACCTACAATATAAAATAATTCTAAAATTTATTATTCTTAATTTTGTATTTTTTTATTTCGGTATTTTTTTGTTAAGATAATTGGTTGTTTATTTTTTAATTGCATATTTTATGTAATTTAAGTTTTAATTACATTATATGCATGTATATGAAAATATTTGCAATTTGATCAGTGAGAGTTGTTAGTTGAAACTAATAACTATAATTTTTTACTCATTTAAATTTTCAATCATAATTAGACGATACAAATGAAAATTGATTAAGTGTTTAACAATCGTTTCATTTCTATTGTATGTGTTAGATTTTTATTTGTTTGATTTAGAATGGAGTGGCAATAAATATCATTTAAATTGTACTAGATACTAATATTTGTAATTGGTGTCAATAACGCTTAATATGGTTGCATCTAAGAGTATTATTACTGATTTGAACCATGGAGACAAACTAAGTGAAAATAATTACGATGTTTGGCATTGTAAGATTGATTATCTCCTGGAAGGGCAAGAAATGTTAAAAACAATCACACAATCGATGGCTGAACCTGAGCAAGGAAACACTACTTAGCACATGCTTGATATGGAAGCATATCAAACTTATAAGCGCAAGGATCATATAACTCGTATTTTGATGTTGAGTGGCATGAGAAATGATATAATATTGCGTTTTGAAACGCGTCGTTCAGCCTAATTGATTTGGGATGCAATAAAGATTCAATATGAGGGAACCTCCACTACTAAACTTCGTTAGTTAACCCTCAAATTTGATGGTTACAAGAAGCGCTAAAATCAGACAATGAGGCAATATCTTACAGTCATGTCTAACATGATCAGTGAATTAAGGGGTGTTGGGCATGAGACGACTAATGAACAATAAATCCAAGTTGTTATTCGTTCTCTGCAAAGCAATTAGGAACACGTGCGTGTTAACTTTTCCTAGAGAGCAAGATCTAAAGGACTGTGTGGTTTGGAAAAATTCAATTGCTTATACTCCTCATCTTGGGTATACTTGGCTTCTAAATAGATCTAGACATATGGAGGAGGATACAGGGAAATGGTGTTGGTTAGTGAAGCTTAAGGCTATAGAAAAGGTCAAGCATTTAATTTGGCTCGTCTTCAATGGCTGTTTACCAACAAATACACTTCCATTTAGGAAGAGGTTAACGGACAATCAGGTATGTACCCGCTGCCCACTTGTTGTTGAGGATACCTGGCATTGTTTTAGTTACTACAGAAAAGCTTAGGAGGTTTGACAGGAACTTGGTTTCATCAGAGCAACTAATTTTCTTAGTGGGAAAATTGTTGATTGGATTATTCAGCTAGTGGATTCAGACCAGGGTCATCTGTTTCTTTCGGCTTTATGGTGGATTTGGAGGCAGAGAAATTGTTTTGCTTTCAAAAACCATTATGAAGGTGATGTTTGGCCGAGGAGGAATATTTGGAGAATGGTTGCTGATTCTCGTATAGTTTGGGGGAAAGATATGTATGTAACCAAAGAAACAATTCAGATCTTATGGCAGCGACCTCCTTGGGATTTCGTAAAGATTAATGTGGATGGTAGCTCTCTCAGTAACCCTGGTAGGATTGGAGCTGGTGGTTTAATTAGGTTCAGTACGGGGAATTTTCTTGTTGGATTTACTGCCTTTACAGTGTTGCTTGTAACCTTCTTCTAGAGTTATTAGCTATTGCTAAAGAACTGAAGCTAGTTTGGGATCGAGGATATCGTAAGATAATCTGTCACTCAGATTTGAAGGATGCTATTAGATAGAATTACTGAGTAGAGACTGGAAAAGTAGAATTGAACATACATTTAGACAAGCTAATTTCTGTGTTGATTTTATGGCAAAGCTTCCTGCGATTATAGTTTGATGATCTGGGATGAGCCTCCTCAAGGCTTGCAACAGCTTCTTCTAGCAGATATCATGGGAATTAGCTTCCCTATAACTGTTTAGTTTTTTTTTTTCTTTGTTTCCATGAAAAAAAAAAAAGCCTCCTGGCTAAGAATTAGGAGGTCAACATTTGTCATTTCTACAAAGAAGGTAATGCGTGTGCAGATTTCATGGCGAAGCTGGTTGCGAAAGAGTATTGTGACTGCAGGATTTGGGATTCTCCTCCGCCAGGAAAGGAGCCATTGTTGCTTGCGGACTCCATGAGTCCAAGTTTTTCAAGAGTTCCTTAGCTCTGTTTCTTTATTTCCTTTCTAGCAGGGAAAAAAAAAAGAACAATATCTTATTTTCTTTTTTAGGGTAATAACTTTTTTTATTGAAATCATACTTAATTATTTATAATTAAAAATATTAGTTAAATTAAGAAAAGGTAAAGATAATTTTTTACAATTCATTCGGTGAATTAATTTAATAATTCGTAATCATTTTTTTTTTTTTGTAATGAAACTTATTTTTGAAAGTAACCAATGCACTTATTGAATCATAATTATATAATGATATCAATAA